>OIYY01000019.1_pt1 | contig 134530 bp, 130 predicted proteins | sample 1588341 | NCBI WGS metagenome assembly OIYY01 (sample SAMN03283287) | human gut metagenome | biome: human-associated habitat; material: feces | host: Homo sapiens | place: Peru | collected 2012
TCTTGCTTCCCTCTGACGAGGGAAGTGGCGGCTTCGCCGTCGATAGGAGAGAAACTACTAAGATAAACTATAATTTACTCATAATCTTCGATTTTATCCAATTTGCTTTCTCCAAGTATGATTATTCCGTGTTCATAAAGCATTTGTGCCGAAACACCGTTGCCGTATGTTAAAGTGCCGCTGAATGTTCCGTCATAAATTTTGCCAAAACCGCACGATGGACTTCTTTCTTTAAGTACGGCTATCCGGCAGGCGCTTTCCTCTGCTACATAAAGCGTTTTTTCAGCGCCGTCATAAAATTCCTCGGTTAAGTCTTTGCCGTCTTTTGAATAAACTTTTCCGTCTTTTATTTCGCTTGGAACTCTTGGAGTAGGCAGGTTTGCAAAAGTTTCCGGACAAACGGGAATAAGTGTGTGCTTTTGCCCGAGTTTAATCACTTCTTCACACTTATTATTGCCTCCGTTATATTTGCAATTTTCACCGAGTAAACACGCACTTACAAGAATTTTCATTTACTTTCTCCTTTTTGCAAGAATTATAAAAAATACCAAAACAAACAATACTAATAATATCGCAAAAATAAATACCGGAATTTTGCCGATAACAGGAAGTTTTCCGGCTATGCCGATTATTCCTGCAATTATCATAAAAATGATTATAAATATTGCAACGATTATTGCGTTTTTCTTGTTATCCATAATATCACCAATGCTATAATATCATAATTTTTTTGATAAGTCCATACTGCCTTGTAAAGCTTGTTTCTTTACATATATGCAATGTGTACAAATATGATACCGCTACTATACTTCTTTTTTGAACTAACTAAAGAAAATATTAAAATTTGGTGTCAAATTGAAAAGAATAGTTGCAAAATTTGTAATTTAGTAATAATATATTAACACATTATAAAAAGTTTATTTCGGTGGTACAAAGTATGGATTTGTTAAAGCAAAAGATATTAGATGAAGGCGAAGTTTATGAGGGCAATATCCTCAAGGTTGACGGCTTTTTAAATCACAGAATCGATATTCCTTTTATGCGTGAGATTGCTAAGGAATTTCATCGCTTGTTTAAGGATGATAATGTTAACAAAATTCTTACTATCGAAGCATCGGGTATTGCTATCGGTGCGCTTGTAGCCGAGGAATTCGGTTGCCCGCTTGTTTTTGCTAAAAAAACAAAGACAAAAAACATTGCCGGTGATGTATATACTTCAAAGGTTGAAAGCTTTACTCACGGCACTACATACGATATTATTGTTTCAAAACGATTTCTTGATGAAAATGACAGAGTGCTTATTGTTGATGACTTCCTTGCTATCGGCAATGCGCTCAACGGTCTTATTGACCTTGTTAATGACAGCGGTGCTTCTCTTGCAGGTTGCGGCGTTGTAATTGAAAAAGGTTTTCAGCACGGCGGCGATAAGCTCAGAGACGAGGGTATTAAGGTTGAATCTCTTGCTATTGTTGAAAGTATGGACCATGAAACCGGTAAGGTTTATTTCAGAGATTAATCGTTTTTTTATTTTGGTTATTCGGTGTTTTCACCTTATAATAAATTGATTTATTTGTACGGAGGTAAGACAAATGAAACTCACAAAGAAAATTCTTGCAGTTGTTCTTTCAGTTCTTTTTGTTGTAGGCGTGTTCGCAGGCTGTTCATCAAATAAGGACAATAACGACTCAAAAGAATCAACAAGCCAATCTGCTAAGTCAGATATCAAGGTAGGATTTATTTTCCTTCACGATGAGAACTCAACTTACGATAAGAACTTCATCACTGCTGCTGACGAAGCTTGTAAGGCTCTCGGTATTGCTGACGCAAACAAAATTTACAAAACAAACATTCCTGAAGGTCAAGAATGCGCTGAAGCTGCAGAAGACCTTGTTGATAAGGGATGTTCAATCATCTTCGCAGACAGCTTTGGTCACGAACCATACATCATCGAAGTTGCTAAGAAGTATCCTGATGTTCAGTTCTGCCACTCAACTGGTACAAGAGCTCATACAGAAGGTCTTGACAACTATCACAACGCATTTGCTTCAATCTACGAAGGCAGATATCTTGCAGGTGTCGCTGCAGGTATGAAGCTTAACGAAATGATTGCTAACGGCGACTTCAAAAAAGACGAAGCTAAAATCGGTTATGTAGGTGCTTATACTTACGCAGAAGTTATTTCAGGTTACACATCATTCTTCCTTGGCGCTCGTTCAGTTTGCCCAAGCGCTACAATGGAAGTTCAGTTTACAGGTTCTTGGTATGATGAAACAGCTGAAAAAGAAGCTGCTAACACTCTTATCGCTAACGGTTGTAAGCTTATCAGCCAGCACGCTGACTCAATGGGTGCTCCAACTGCTTGTGAAAATGCAGGTGTTCCTGATGTATCATACAACGGTTCAACAGCAAGTGCTTGCCCTAACACATTCATCGTTTCTTCAAGAATCAACTGGGCTCCTTACTATGAATATGCAATCAAAGCTGTTATGAACGGCGACAAGATTGACGCTGACTGGACCGGTACTCTTGCTACTAACTCTGTTCTTCTTACAGAAGTAGGCGATGCAGCTGCAGAAGGTACTCAGAAGGCTATCGACGAAGCTAAGGCTAAGCTTGAAGACGGTTCTCTTCAGGTATTCGATACTTCAACATTCACAGTTGACGGCAAGAAGCTTGACAGCTACAAGGCTGATGTTGATACAGACGAAGCTTACACAGCTGATACAGAAGTAATTGAAAACGGTGCATTCCAGGAATCAAAGTTCCGTTCAGCTCCATATTTTGATGTTAAGATTGACGGTATTAAGCTTCTTAACGAAAAAATGTAATTGAATTATAATTATTTATAATTTATAAGTAAAACCCGTGGCCATACCCTAAAAAGTATGGTCACGGTAGTATTTGTTTTAAGTGATATGAATTTTCCGGAGGACGGTATGAGTGATACTTTTGCTATTGAATTAAAAGGCGTCACCAAAGTATTCGGGCAGATTGTTGCAAACAAAAATGTTAATCTGCAAGTTAAAAAAGGTGAGATTTTAGCCATTTTGGGCGAAAACGGAAGTGGTAAGACCACTCTTATGAATATGCTTTCGGGCATATATTTCCCTGACGAGGGTCAGATTTTTGTTAACGGTGAAGAAGTAGTTATCAAATCACCGAGAGATGCGTTTAAATACGGCATCGGTATGGTGCATCAGCATTTTAAACTTGTTGATGTTTTTACTGCTACTGAGAATATAGTTCTCGGTATTAATGACAAGCAAAGATATAATATTAAAAAAGTCGAGAAGAAAGTAAAAGAAATTACAGATAAATACGGCTTTGATATTAACCTTGAAAGCAAGGTTTACGAAATGTCTGTTTCTGAAAAGCAGACTGTTGAAATTGTTAAGGTGCTTTACAGAGGTGCGCAAACTCTTATTCTTGACGAGCCTACCGCTGTACTTACACCGCAAGAAACTGAAAAATTATTTGATGTTTTGCGTCGAATGAAAGAAGACGGAAAGTCAATTATTATAATTACACATAAGCTCCACGAGGTTATGTCACTTACCGACAGAGTTGCTGTTTTGCGTAAGGGTGAATATATCGGCACAGTAGATACAAAGTCTGCTACCGAGCAATCACTTACAGAAATGATGGTCGGTAAAAAAGTATCACTTAATATTGAAAGAACCGAACCTGTTAACCCTGAAAACAGAATTGAAATTAAAAATGTTACAACTCTTAATGCCGAGGGAGTAAAGACGATTGATAATCTTTCATTTGATATCAGAAGCGGCGAAATTCTCGGTATTGCAGGCATCGCCGGCAGCGGTCAAAGAGAACTTCTTGAAACCATAGCAGGTCTTCAAAAGCCTGAAAACGGTGAAATTATTTACCATTCACCTGAGGGCGAAACCGTAGATTTAAGGGCTAAAACTCCTACCCAAATTAAGGAACTCGGCGTAAGGCTTTCGTTTGTACCCGAGGACAGACTTGGTATGGGTCTTGTCGGTAATATGGATATTATCGATAATATGATGCTTCGTTCATACAAAAAGGGCGCTACTGCTTTTCTTGACAGAAAAGACCCTAAAAAACTTGCTGAAAAAATTATTGAAAGTTTGGAAGTAGTTACTCCGGGTGCTACAACCCCTGTAAGAAAACTTTCCGGCGGTAATGTTCAAAAGGTACTTGTAGGTCGTGAAATTGCGGCTAACCCAAAGGTACTTATGGCGGCTTATCCTGTAAGAGGTCTTGATATCAATTCCTCTTATATGATTTATAATCTTCTTACTAAGCAAAAAGAAAACGGCGTTGCCGTTGTATTTGTCGGCGAGGACCTTGATGTTCTTGTTGAGCTTTGCGACAGAATTATGGTTATCAACTCAGGCAAAATTACCGGTATAGTTGACGGAAGAACTGCCACTAAGGAAGAAATCGGTTTATTAATGACTAAAACGGAAAGGGAGGATGCGTAATGAGTAATAAGCAAAAAGTTCACGAGCCTCTTTTTCATATTAGCAAAAGAGCTTCAATGCCTTGGTATTTTTCTTGGCTTATCAGGCTCGGCTCAATTCTTGCCGCTCTTATTATCAGCGGTATTGTAACAATGATTTTAACTCATCAAAACCCTATCAGCGTTTATGCAACTATGTTTGACGGTGCTTTTGGTACTCCAAGAAGAATCTGGAATCTTTTCCAAAGTCTTGCTATTCTTCTTTGCGTTGCTCTTGCGTTAACCCCTGCGTTTAAAATGCGATTTTGGAATATCGGCGGCGAGGGTCAGGTGCTTGTCGGCGGTCTTGCTACTGCAGCTTGTATGATTTGCCTCGGCGGAAAAATTCCTAATGCGCTTCTTATCATCGTTATGATTGTTGCGAGTATGCTTGCAGGTGCAATTTGGGCAGTTATTCCGGCTGTGTTTAAAGCTCAGTTTAACACAAATGAAACTCTTTTCACCCTTATGATGAACTATGTAGGTATTCAGCTTGTATCATACTTTGTTATGGTATGGGAAGTGCCAAAGGGCTCGGGTAAAATCGGTATTATCAATCAAATGAGCCACGCCGGTTGGCTTCCGCAGCTTGGTAATTATGAATATTTGCTCAATATTCTTGTAGTTCTTGCGCTTACAATATTTATGTATGTTTACCTTAAATACAGTAAGCACGGCTATGAGCTTTCAGTAGTTGGTGAAAGTGAAAATACTGCTAAATATATCGGTATCAATGTTAAAAAAGTTATTATCAGAACAATGTTTCTTTCAGGTGCGATTTGCGGTATTGCAGGTCTTCTCCTTGTCGGTGGCACAGACCATACTATTTCAACAACTACTTCCAACAACCGTGGCTTCACCGCTATAATGGTTTCTTGGCTTGCTAAGTTTAACCCGATTTATATGGTGCTCACTTCGCTTCTTCTTGTATTTTTCGACAAGGGTGCTGCTGAAATTGCTACCGTATACGGTCTTAACGAATCATTCAGTGAAATTATTACCGGTATAATTCTTTTCTTCATTATCGGTTGCGAATTCTTTATAAATTATAAGATTAATTTCCGCAAAGCACATAAGGAGGGTAAATAATATGTTTTCTTTTTCAACTTTAGTAACATTTATCCAGCGTGCTATTTTGCAGGGTATTCCTCTTCTTTACGGTTCAACCGGTGAAATTCTTACTGAAAAATCGGGTAACCTTAACCTTGGTATTCCGGGTATTATGTATGTCGGCGGTATCAGCGGTGTTATCGGCGCTTTCCTTTACGAAGATTCAATGGGGACAAATGCGCTAAACCCTTTTCTTGCTGTTTTAATTCCGCTTTTGTGTACAGTTTTGGGGTCGTTTTTAACCGGACTTATCTATTGTTTCTTAACTGTAACTCTCCGTGCAAACCAAAATGTAACCGGTCTTGCTATTACAACTTTCGGCGTTGGTTTCGGTAACTTCTTCGGTTCTTCTCTTGTTAAGCTTACAGGCAGTGATGTTCCGTCTGTTGCTCTTACAAGAACGAGTGCATTTTTCACTAAGAAGCTTCCTTTTGCTGAAACTACAGGCTGGTTCGGTAAGATTTTCTTCTCCTACAGTTTCCTTGCTTATGCGGCAATTATTATTGCTTTTTTGGTTGCATTCTTCCTTAGAAGAACTCGTGGCGGTCTTCATCTTCGTGCTATAGGTGAAAACCCTGCAACAGCCGATGCGGCAGGCATCAGCGTATCTAAGTCAAAGTATCTTGCTACTTGCATTGGTAGCGTTATTGCAGGTCTTGGCGGTCTTTTCTATGTAATGGACTATGCTAACGGCGTTTGGTCAAACGAGGGTTTTGGCGACAGAGGTTGGCTTGCAATCGCACTCGTTATCTTTGCAATTTGGAAACCTGATTTAGGTATTTTGGGTTCTATCCTTTTCGGCGGTCTTTATATCGTTTATCTCTTTATTCCGGGTCTGAAAATGAGCACTCAGGAACTTTTCAAAATGCTTCCTTATATTGTAACTATTATAGTTCTTATTATCGTAAGCGTCAGAAAAAAGAGGGAAGACCAACCGCCTGCATCTCTCGGTCTTTCTTATTTCCGTGAGGACAGATAAATCAATTTATTATATTTTTGAAGGTACTGATTTTTTTCGGTGCCTTCTTTTTTATGCGATTTACACGGTGAAAATAATTGTTAATAAAATGTTTTTAAATGATTTTTAAAAAGCTCTTGACCTAAAGTTAACTTTAGGTGTTATAATGTTTACAACCTCAAAAATCAGGTAATAATTAATTTGAAAGGAAAAGAAAAATGTATCTTGAAAAGATTAATTCGCCAAAAGATTTGAAAAATTATTCTGTTGATGAAATGAAAGAGCTTGCAAAAGAAATGAGAACGGCTCTTTTGAAAAAACTCAGTATTCACGGCGGACACTGCGGCCCTAACTTCGGTATGGTCGAAGCTACTATTGCGCTTCACTATGGTTTTAATTCACCCGTTGATAAATTCGTTTTTGATGTATCTCACCAAACTTATCCTCATAAGATGCTTACCGGCAGAGCATACGGTTTCCTTGACGAAAGCAGATACGACGATATCACCGGTTATAGCTGCCCTGAAGAAAGTGAACACGATTTCTTTACAGTCGGTCATACTTCAACTTCAGTCAGCCTTGCTTGCGGTCTTGCAAAGGCAAGAGATTTAAAGGGTGACAAAGAAAATGTAATCGCAATTATAGGTGACGGTTCTCTCAGCGGCGGCGAAGCACTTGAAGGTCTTAATGTTGCCGCAGAACTTGACAGTAACTTTATTATTGTAGTTAACGATAACGATATGTCTATCGCTGAAAATCATGGCGGTATGTATCAAAACCTTAAACTTCTTCGTGATACCGACGGCAAAGCAGAATGTAATTTGTTTAAGTCAATGGGTCTTGACTATGTTTTTGTTAAGGACGGCAACGACCTCTGCTCTCTCATTTCCGCATTTAAAAGCGTTAAGGATACAGATAAACCTGTTGTAGTTCATATTGTAACTCAAAAGGGTAAAGGCTTTTCTCTCGCAGAAGAAAATAAGGAAAATTGGCACTGGTGTATGCCTTTTAATATTGAAACAGGTGAACCGAAATTCAACTTTGACGGCGAAGATTACAGCAGTATAACAGTTGATTATCTTCTTGATAAAATGAAAAAGGACGAAAAAGTTGTTGCAATCACATCTGCCACTCCTACAGTTTTTGGCTTTACAGAAGATAAAAGAAAGCTTGCAGGTAAGCAGTTTGTTGATGTTGGTATTGCCGAGGAAACAGCCGTTGCTCTTGCTTCCGGTATTGCGGCAGGCGGAGGCAAACCTGTTTACGGTGTTTACAGCACATTTATCCAAAGAACTTATGACCAGCTTTCGCAAGACCTTTGTATCAATAATAACAGCGCAACAATTATCGTTTATGCCGCTTCCGTTTTCGGTATGAATGATGTTACCCATCTTGGCATTTATGATATCCCTATGATGTCAAATATTCCGAATCTTGTTTATCTTGCACCAACAACTAAAGAGGAATATCTTGCAATGCTTGATTGGAGTGTTGAACAAAACGAGCATCCTGTTGCTATTCGTATTCCTTGTTGTGAATATGTTTCAACCGATGAAAAAATTACTAAAGATTTTAACGTACTTAACAAGTACGAAGTTAAAGAACAGGGAAGTGAAGTGGCATTTATCGGTCTTGGCACTTTCTACCCTCTCGCTGTCGAGTCGGCTAAGCTTTATGAAGAAAAGACTGGAGTTAAAGCAACTGTTATTAACCCTTATTATATTACAGGCATAGACAGCGAACTTCTTACTTCTCTTAAATCAAATCACAAAACGGTAGTAACGCTTGAAGACGGTATTCTTGACGGCGGCTTTGGCGAAAAGATTGCCCGTTTCTACGGTGACAGCGATGTTAAGGTTCTCAACTTCGGTCTTAAAAAAGAATTCCTTGACCGCTATGACCCTATTCAAATTCTTAAAGAAAACCGCCTTACAAAGGAACAAATTGTAGACGATGTTCTTAACTTAAAATAATATAATATCTCGGGCAAATTATATTTGTCCTCAAAAAAAGGCTTTACGATTAATTTCGTAAAGCCTTTTTTGTCGTAAAAATATTGTAGCGGTAAACATCGTTTACCATAAATTTGTTTTTATTTGTTTTCCTTGCTTCTTTTTTCAACAATATGGTCGTGAACTTTGTCTGCAAGCTCGCCGTGAAGCTTGAATTTTTTTGAAAATACAATAAGTGAAATCAAAATAAGAATAGGCGGTATACCAAAGCAAATTATACCGATACCTGCTTTTGTGCCTTCGTTAATAACTTTTGTCGCACTTGTGATTTGCTTGTTATAGCCCATAATTGCAAGACCGCCGAAAAGAACAATAGTCTGAATAGTGTAAGCCATTTTCTGCAAAAAGCCCTTCATAGAAAATGTGATAGATTCGTTTCTTTCGCCGTTCTTGTATTCGCCGTAGTCAACAATATCAGCAAGAAAAATTGTTTGACCTACAAACATTGCCGCAATACCGGTTGAAGAAATAATGTAAGCAATGTCAAGCGCAATCGTAATTTTGAGCACCGGACCAAAGATATACATAAGTATATAACCGATAATAGTTGCAATAAGTGAAATTTGATAAATCTTCTTCTTATTCATCCATTTTGAAAGAACAGGGATAACCACAAGACCTAAAACAGAACCGACTGCACCGATAGTTTGGAAAAGGCTCTGAGCCTTAGGTTCACCCAAAACATCAGAAAAGTAGTAAACAGCCGTGCCTGAAGTAAGATACCAGCCTGCATTTGAAAGCATTGCAACAACCATAAATACAACAAGTTGGTCATTGTGTGCAATTACAGAAAAAATCTTTTTAAATGAAAACTTTGTCTTTTCGCCGTAAACGACATTCTTCTCTTTAGTTGAAAGAACGCAAATAACAGAAAAAAGTACAAGCATAATGCCGCAAATACCTGCCCAGCGTGAGAAACCCGACGCACTGTAACCCTTATCCGTTGTCATACCGTCTGAAAGCATAGGCAAAATTATAGGTGTTGCAACTGTAATGATACCTTGACCAAGACCGCTGAAAGTTCTTGCAACGGTTGAAACAAGGTTTCTGTCCTTAGGGTCGGATGTGAATGACGGCACCATACTCCAGTACGGAATGTCTGCCATTGTGTTTGTCATACCCCAAAGAATGTACATAACGCCTATGTAAATGTAAAGCTTAGTGCCACTCATACCGAAACTTGTGAAAAGTAAGAAAAGCACAACAGCGTTGCAAACGGCACCGATAAGTATCCACGGTCTGTATTTGCCGTGCTTTGTTCTTGTGTTGTCAACGATTGTGCCCATCATCGGGTCGTTAATACCGTCCCAAATTCTTGCGATAGGGGTGAGCAGAAGTAAAAATGCTTCTTTAAGTCCAAGTACGCTTGACAAATAGTAGCTCAAAAACGAATAAAACATACCGTAGCTGAGGTCAAGACCGATTGCACCTACACCGAAACAGATTTTTTCTCTCCACGAGGTTTTGTATTCCTGCATAACCTGTCCTCCAAAAAATATTAGTGTTTATTTATTATAACATATTGTTGTACATTTGTACAATGAATATTTGGCAATATTCTTCTTTAAATATTACAAAAGTATTACAATTTCAAAAAACGCTATATCGGCAAAATTTATCCTTGACAATGCCTATTTGCACCTTTATAATGTAAACAAGGGATAAAATTCACATAATTCCCACAGATTTCAATTAATTCCCATTGATTTGAAACATAAATTCACGAAAGGAGCAGAGAATATGCGTTTATTTGTTGGTACACTTGACGGTTACAAACTTGACTCTAAAGGCAGACTTTCTGTTCCGACTAAGTGGAGAGAACGCCTCGGTAAGGAATTTTATATGGTAGCCGTAACCGTTAGGGGTTGCAAGTGCCTTACTCTTTATCCTGTTGACTATTTTGAAGAAACATATGATTCAATGCAAAGAGGTACCGAAAATCAAAAGTACGACATAACGACTGCATTTCTTGATGATGCAGAAGAAGGTACACTTGACGCTCAAGGCAGATTTACAGTCGCTCAGCGACTTAAAGAAGCAAGCAATCTTTCAAACGATTCTACTGTTGTTTTCAAAGGTAAGGGCAAAGTTATCGAAATTTGGGATAACGACGAATACGAGCAAATGTACAATTCCTACGACCATTCTCAGGGCATTTATGACCTTATGGACAAGGTTAAGAGTGGCAATAACGAGGTGGCAGAGTAATGGAATTTGTTCATAAAAGCGTCCTTTTTGACGAAGCGGTTAAGGCTCTCAATCTTGACGAAAATAAAATAATCGTTGACGGAACGGCGGGCGGCGGAGGTCATAGCGGTGAAATTGCGAAAACCGCCAAGAAAGTTATTTCTGTCGACCAAGACCCGGACGCTATCAAGGTTCTTAACGAAAGGCTCGGTAACAAAGAAAATATTACTATCGTCCACGATAATTATTCAAATATAAAAAATATTATTTCTAATCTTAATATAGACAAAATTGACGGCTTACTTCTTGATTTAGGCGTAAGTTCGTTTCAACTTGATACCGCTGAAAGGGGTTTTTCTTTTCATAAAGATGCACCTCTTGATATGCGAATGAGCAAAAGCGGTATCAGTGCCTACGATGTTGTCAATACTTATGATGAAAAGCAACTTGCCGATATTATTTATCGATATGGTGAGGAAAAGTTTTCACGCCGTATTGCTTCAAATATTGTTAAAGCAAGGCAGGACAAGCCGATTGAAACCACATTTGAACTGGTTGATATAATCAAGGCTTCTATGCCACAAAAAGCAATGCGTGATTCTCACCCTGCAAGAAAGACTTTTCAGGCAATCAGAATTGAAGTTAATGCTGAGCTTGATGTGCTCAAATCAACTCTTGAAGACACATTTGACATCCTTGCACCGGGTGGCAGAATTGCAATAATTACATTCCATTCACTTGAAGACAGAATAGTTAAAGAACAGTTTGCAAAGTGGTGTCAGGGTTGCACTTGTCCTAAGGAATTTCCGGTTTGTGTTTGTGGAAATAAGCCTAAAGGCAAGGCGTTTAAGTCGATTTCACCGTCAAAAGAGGAACTTGAAGCTAACCCTCGTGCACGCTCTTCAAGGCTTAGAATTTTTGAAAAATATTAATTTTAATATAGAAAATGAAGTGAGGAGGAAGTTAATATGACTAATACAGGCGATTTTAGACGATACTCATACGGTTCGGATACATCTTATGCAATAAAGGCTTTTTCTTATGAGCGTTCTTCTGCCGCTCCGGCTTATATGCCTGAGCCTAAAAAAGAGTTCAAAGTAAGGCAAAACAAAGCTAACAGCAAAAAAAGTACAAAACAACTCGTTCACGAACAAAGACTTTCTGTTAAAAAAGCTCTTCAAATTCTTCTTGTTGCAGGGCTTTGTTTGGGTATGCTTGCAACTTCCCTCTATAGCTACGCAAAAGCTTATGAACTTAATAATGAGATTTCACAAATTGAAAAAAATCTTACGATAGCACAAAGTGAAAATACAAGGCTAAACAGCGAACTTGACAGTCTTGTGTCCGTCAGTATGATAGACCGGTACGCTGTTGAAAAGCTTGGTATGTCTAAAATGAAATCAAATCAGATAAAATACATAGATGTTTCTCAGTACAAGAGCAAGCGTCTTGCTGCCGCACAGGCTGTTTTAAAGCAAAAAGAGGCTAAGTCTAAGGCACAAAAATCAGATTATCAGAAGAAGTAATAATATATTATTTCTTTGCGTATTATTTATGAGAGTTAAGCATATCTTAACTCTCATATGTTATATTAAATAAGTTAACAAATGCGAGGATGATGAAATGAATACATCAAAACGGATGGTAAAGCGAATTTTGATTATTATAGTTGCAGTCATCTTTCTTATGACAGGTACGGGTGCAAGAATTTTTTACCTGTCAGTAGTAAAAGGCGAAGAACTTTCTGCAAAGGCGGAAGCGCAACAACTTAAAGATGCAGAAATTTCGGCAATGCGTGGCACAATATACGATTCAGACGGCAATGTTCTTGCTAAATCGGCTTCTGTTTGGAATGTTTTTATTGACCCACTCAATATCAAAACCGAAAAAAAGAGAAATTTGATAGTTAACAAGCTTTCAAGTCTTTTCAAATATGACGACAAAGAAAAGGCAGACCTTCTTGAAAAGACAAAAAACAACAATCATTACGAACTTATTGAGAAAAAGGTCGAAAACAACATAAAAGAGAAACTTTCAACATTTGTTTCAGAAAATAACCTCGGTGACTGTGTCGGTACAGAACAGGCAACTAAGAGATATTATCCTTACGGCAATCTTGCTTCAAGTGTTCTCGGTTTTACAAGTACGGATGACCAAGGTGTGTCGGGTCTTGAATATTACTATAACGATGAACTTACCGGAACGAACGGCAGAATAATTACCGCAAAAGACGCTAAATCAAACAATATTGAAAGCAATTATGAAACTTATGTTCCTGCTTCCGACGGCGATTCACTTGTTTTGACAATAAATCAAACAATTCAGTATTACCTTGAAAAAGGCTTGAGGGAAACTTTAAACGAATATGAAGCAAAAGGTGCTTACGGTGTTGTTATGAACTGCAACACAGGTGCTGTGCTTGCTATGTCGTCACTTCCCGATTACGATTGTAACGAGCCTTACAAGTTGACTTACAGCAGAGATAAAAAATATATTAAAAGCATTAAGGACAAAACCGAAAAACAAAAGGCTGAAAGTGTTGCTCTTCAAAATCAGTGGAACAACTTCACGGTAAACAGTACATATGTTCCGGGTTCTGTATTCAAAACTTTTGTCGCTTCTGCAGCCCTTGAAGAACATATTGTTGACCTTAACACAACATACAACTGTACCGGTTCAATTCGGGTTGAAGATTACACAATGAAGTGCCATTACCATCCGGGTCACGGACTTCAAACTCTTACTCAGGGTCTTGAAAATTCTTGTAACCCATTCTTTATCACAATCGGTCAAAAACTTGGCGTAAAAAATTATGTTAAGTATTTTGATGCATTCGGCTTTACAAAAAAAACAAATATCGACTATCCGGGCGAAGTTTTGTCACAGTATTACAAAGAAGACCAGTACGGAATTGTAGAACTTTCTTCTGCATCATTCGGTCAAACAAACTCTCTTACACCTATTCAGGTTTGTACAGGTCTTTGCGCTATTGCAAACGGCGGTAAACTTCTTCAGCCTTATCTCGTTTCAAGCGTAGTTGATGCAAACGGCAAAACTGTCAAAAAAACTCAAACAAAAGAAATAAGACAGGTTATCAGCAGCGAAACATCAAAAACAGTTCGCCAAATGATGAAATCTGTAGTTGATAACGGTACGGGTAAAAACGGTTATGTGGCAGGATACAGTGTCGGCGGTAAAACAGGTACATCAACAAAGCTCGGCGAATCTAAAGAAGGCGAAGCTGATAAATATATCGTTTCTTTTGCAGCAATCGCTCCGACTGACGACCCTGAAATAGCAATGCTTATCATTGTTGATGAACCTAACCAAGATCTCGGCGGCGGTGCTCTTTGCGCTCCTATTGCGGCTCAGGTTACAGAAGAAGCTATGAATGTTCTCGGCGTTGAACCAAAGTATGATGATGACGAACTTAAAAAGCTTTCAAAGCAAACACCTAATGTTGTCGGTAAATCACTTGATGAAGCGCAAAAAACTCTTAAAGAAAACAGTCTGAATTATCAGGTTATCGGCTCGGACTCAACTGTAACAAGACAGTGCCCATCGGGTGCAGACACAGTTCCGAGCGGTGGTACGGTTTATCTTTATACCGACGATGAAGAAAAGCAAACAGTTGAAGTTCCTGATTTTACAGGTCTTACGGTAACCGAAGCCAAAGATCTTGCCGCTTCAAGTAATCTGAATATTCAAATATCCGGTAACAGTATGTCAAGCGGAACTATAGTGGCTTACAGGCAAAGCGAAGATAAGTCTGCAAAGGTTGAAAAGGGTACGGTTGTTACCGTAACATTTAAAAATACACAGTCTGTACTTGACTGATAAATAAATTGAACTTTAGATATGGGGTTTTAAAATGAAACTTAAAGAATTATTAAAAGGAATCGAAGTATTAAACAGCTTTGAGGATAAAGAGGTGCTTGATGTTACCGCTGACTCAAGGCTTGTTAAAGAAGGCTCACTTTTTATATGCATTAAAGGTGCGGCTTTTGACGGCCACAGCGTTGCAAAAGAAATGCTCGATAACGGCGCTGTTGCAGTAGTTTGTGAACACGATTTAGGACTTGACAATCAAATTATTGTTGAAAATTCAAGAGCGGTTTATTCTCCGATTTGTGCCAATTTCTTTGGCAATCCTGCTAAAAGGCTCAAACTTATCGGCTTGACAGGCACAAACGGCAAAACCACAACTTCATTTCTTATTAAGCAGATTCTTGAAAATGTCGGCAAAAAGGTTGGCTTAATCGGTACTGTTCAAAATATGGTCGGCGATGAAATCTATCCTGCAAAATATACAACCCCTGACCCATATGAACTTCAAAAGCTTTTTTCCCTTATGGTTGATGCAGGTTGCGAATACTGTGTAATGGAAGTTTCTTCTCAGGCGCTTGCTCAAGGCAGAGTTAACGGACTTCGTTTTGCTCTCGGTGCGTTTACAAATCTTACCCAAGACCATCTTGATTACCACAAAACCTGGGAAAATTATTTTAAAGCTAAGCGCATCCTTTTTGAAAATTCAGATATCGCCGTAACTAATGCCGACGACGAACACGGACTTAAAATTATCGACGGTCTTGATTTTGACAAAGTAGTAACTTATGCGGTTAATACAAATGACGCAACATTCACCGCAAAAAATGTTAAGTTTAAATCAAACGGCGTTGAATACGAATTAGTAGGAAACGACACAATCGGCAGATGTTCATGTCCTATTCCGGGCAGGTTCTCTGTTTATAATTCACTTTGCGCTTGCACCTGCGCTTTGGCACTCGGTATTGATTTTGATGATGTTCTCGGTGCTATAGCCAAGTCAAAGGGTGTTAAGGGCAGAATTGAGGTTGTACCGAGCGGCAGAGATTTTACAATCATTATTGACTATGCTCATTCACCGGACGGTCTTGAAAATATTATCACTTCCCTTAAAGAAATTGCAAACGGCAGGGTAGTTACAGTATTCGGTTGCGGTGGTGACAGAGATAAAACAAAACGACCGAAGATGGGTAAAATTGCGGCAGAACTTTCAGATTACTGCATTGTTACCTCTGATAACCCAAGAAGTGAAAACCCGACAGCAATCATCAACGATATTCTTGAGGGTATGAAAAATATCAAAACACCTTACAAAGTTATTGAAAACAGGCATGAAGCTATTGAATATGCAATAACTCACGCAAAAAAGGACGATATTATTCTTCTTGCAGGCAAGGGTCACGAAACTTATCAAATTTTGCCGACAGGCACAATTCATTTTGACGAAAGAGAAGTAATTGCCGAAGTTCTCGGTAAAATGAACTAAAACTATGAAAATATTAACACTAAAAGAAATCGCAGTCGCACTTGGTACAACTTGCGAATTCGATGTAAAAATTAACGCAGTTTGCATTGATACAAGAAAAATTACAAAGGGTTGCCTTTTTATTTGCATTAAGGGTGAACGCTTTGACGCTCATCAATTTGCAAACGAAGCGTTGAAACTCGGCGCAAACGCAGTTATGATTAGCGAGGATATAGAGGTCAACGGTCCGTTTGTAAAGGTTGACGATACTGCAAAAGCTATGCTCGCCCTATCAGGCTACTATCGCAGTAAATTTGATATTCCGGTCGTTGCGCTCACCGGTTCGGTCGGTAAAACAACTACTAAAGAATTTACTCACCTTGTAGTTAATTCAAAATATCACGCAATCAAAACTCAGGGTAATCTTAATAACGAAATCGGTTTGCCTCAAATGCTCTTTCAAATTGATAACAGCACCGAGGCAGCAGTTATTGAAATGGGAATGAACCATTTTGGCGAAATTCATCGTCTTGTTACCGCAACTAAACCAACCGTTGCTATGATAACAAATATCGGCGTTTCTCATATTGAAAACCTTGGTTCTCGTGAAGGGATACTAAAGTCAAAGCTTGAAATTCTTGACGGACTTAAAGAGGATTCACCGTTTATAATAAATGTTGATAACGATATGCTTCAAACCATTCTTGATAATGATAATATTATGACAAAATATAATGTTATCACTTTTGGTATTGAAAGTGACAATTCAAACTTTAAGGCGGTCAATATTAAAGAAGAAAACGGTTCAACTTCATTTGATATTATATATTCAGTTTCAAAAATAATTGATGAAACCGACGGACCTACTGCTGTATTTAGCGTAAATATTCAGCATATAACAATTCCTACAATCGGTATTCATAATGTCTATAACGCACTTGCGGCTTTCACTGTCGGCATAACATTGGATATTGAGCCACAAACGGCAGCAAATGCGCTTTCTGCTTATGTCCCTGCCGGAATGAGGCAAAGAAATATAAATGTAGGCGGCATAACTTCTATTGAAGATTGCTATAATGCAAGTCCCGATTCAATGAAAGCGGCACTAAAAACACTTGCAAATACAACTTCAAATAAGAAAATTGCAGTCTTGGGCGATATGCTTGAACTCGGTGATTTTTCAAAGAGTGCCCACGAAGATGTAGGCAAGATGGTTGTTGAAAACAAAATTGATTACCTTTTGGCTTACGGCAATGAAGCAAAATATATTGTTGAGTCAGCCAAGGCTTTGGGTATGGAAAACGCTTTTTATTTCAATGATAAAAATGAGCTTTCAAATAAGCTTCTCCAAATTGCGTCAAAAGGAGACGCAGTAATATTTAAGGCTTCAAGAGGTATGAAGCTCGAGGATGTAATACATTTCGTGTATGATAGGTGGGAAAAATAAATGAACAGTACAGTAGCATTAATTATCAGCGTGGTTATCGCTTTCGGTATAACAGCCGCACTCGGTTTTGTAATTATTCCGTGGCTTAGAAAACTTAAATTCGGTCAAACTATTCTTGATATCGGACCAAAGTGGCACAAGAAAAAGCAAGGCACACCAAATATGGGCGGTATTATGTTTATTATCGGTATTGTCGTTTCTTTTGCCGTTACAACTCTTATTTATCATCTTTCGGGCGGTGAACTTGAAAGCGACTATTCTCAAATAATGAACGGCAGGGAACTTGTTCTTCTTTTTTCAGGTCTTCTTTTGGCTCTCGGTTGCGGAATTGTCGGCTTTATTGACGATTTTACAAAAATCAAGCTTAAAAGAAACGAGGGTCTTTCACCAAAGCAAAAAACACTCGGTCAGCTTATTGTAACTCTCGGTTACATCTGTACTCTTTGGGTTTCGCATAACACAAGCTGGTACATTCCTTTTGTTGGCACTGTTAATTTTGAAAAGAATGTGTTTACCGCTATTGTATTTTGGCTTCTTTCAATCTTCATTGTTTACGGCTGTGTAAACTCTGTAAACCTCACCGACGGTATCGACGGTCTTTGCTCAAGCGTAACAACTACTGTTGCAATAGCATTTATTGTACTCGGTTATATTCAGCACTTTGCAGGTCTTAACATTTTTGCCGGTGCTCTTTTGGGCGGCGTTCTCGGCTTCCTTTGCTGGAACTGGAACCCTGCCAAAACATTTATGGGCGACACGGGTTCGCTTTTCCTCGGCGGTATGGTTGTTGCTCTCGGTTATCTTTGCAAATGTCCGATTATCCTTTTGCCTGTCGGTATCGTTTATGTTTGCGAAACTATGAGCGATATTATTCAAATCGGTTATTTCAAAATCACTCACGGCAAGCGTATTTTCAAAATGGCACCTATTCATCACCATTTTGAAATGTGCGGCTGGAAAGAAAAGAAAATTTGTGTAATCTTTTCACTCGTTAATGCTATCGGCTGTGTAATCGGTGTGCTTCTTCTTTATTTCGGCAACTTTGCAAAATAACAAATTATTATTTGAAAGGATTATTTATGCTAAAGAATAATAATGAAAATAATGAAAAAATCGTAAGACCCGATAAATCGTTAACTGTAAAGAAAAACGATATTTTTACAGTCGGCTCTATTGATATCCCATTTTTGGGATATTCGATAGCACTTTTAACAATCGGTCTTATAATGCTTTTTTCAGCAACTTATCCTTACGCTTATGTAAACTATAACGGCAATTCTTATTACTTTTTTATTCGTCAGTTTGCATTCGCTGTTGTCGGCTTGGTTGCAATGTTTGTACTTTCAAAATTTAATTATAAGCTTCTCAAAGCGGTATATAAAATCATTTTAGGCATAACGATACTGCTTCTTATTATAGTTCTGTTTTATCATACGGATGTAAAAGATTTTAAAAGATGGATACCTATAGGTCCTGCAACCCTACAGCCGTCTGAAATTGCAAAGTTTACTCTTATATTAACTCTGTCTGTATATATAAGTAAATATTATAAGCAAATGAAAACAATCAAGTACGGTATGGCTTTCCCTTTGTTGATAACAGGCATTTTTTGCGGTCTTATCTATCTTGAACATCATTTGTCTTGTACAATTCTTGTTTTTGCTATCGGAGCTGTTTTAATGTTTGCGGGCGGAACAAGATGGGAACTTTATGCTTTCGGTATCGGTGCAGTAGTTTTGATAGCGTTTATGGTAGTAAAATTCCCGACTCTTGTAGAAAGCTACGCCGGTGAGCGTATTGTTGCTTGGCTTGACAAAAGTTATGACCCGTCAGGTGCTCGTTGGCAAACAAATAACTCACTTTATGCTATAGGTTCGGGAGGCTTTTTCGGTGCCGGCTTAGGCAATTCAAAGCAAAAATATCTTTATGTGTCAGAACCTCAAAACGACTTCATTTTTTCAATAGTATGTGAAGAATTAGGCTTTATCGGAGTAGCATTTGTCATTTTCCTTTTTGCCGCTCTTGTAATCAGAGGCTTAAAAATCGCACTGAGATGCAATGATAAATTCGGCTCACTTCTTGTTATCGGTATCGTTGCTCAAATCGGAATTCAGGTAATATTCAATCTCCTCGTTGTTACCGATACGCTTCCTAATACCGGTATTGCACTTCCGTTTTTCTCCTACGGCGGAACATCCATTGTAATACTGCTTGCGGAAATCGGAGTAGTATTGTCTGTGTCACGAAAAACTAATCAACAAAAGGTAGATGTTTAATTATGAAAATATTATTTGCAACGGGCGGTACCGCCGGTCATATTAACCCCGCACTCGCCGTAGCTTCATATATCAGGGAAACTCACCCTGAATCAGAAATATTATTTGTCGGCACTGCCGACCATATGGAATCAAGGCTTGTACCAAACGCAGGTTTTGATTTTAAAACTATTAAAATTTCAGGCTTTAGGCGCTCGTTTTCGCCTGAAGCTATAGCTCATAACATAAAAACAGTTTCTCAGCTTATCACTTCAAAGTTTTCCACAAAAAAGATTATAAAAGAGTTTAAACCGGATGTTGTTGTCGGTTTCGGAGGCTATGTTTCCGGTCCTGTTTTGCAAACAGCGGTTGATATGAAAATACCTACTTGTATCCACGAACAAAACGCATATCCCGGTATTACCAATAAAACCCTCGCCAAAGAAGTAGACAAGGTTATGCTCACCGTTGAGGACGCAAAAAAACACCTCGAAGCTAAAAACGAAGTAGTTGTAACAGGTTTGCCGGTAAGAGGCGAACTTTTAAAAGCTCGCAAAGACATAGCCAGAAAAGAGCTTGGTATTCCCGACGGTAAATATTTGGTTCTTTCTTTCGGCGGTTCACTCGGCGCAAAGCCGCTCAATGAAGCTATGTACAATATTTTGCTTGACAGTGCAAAATCGGGCAAATATTATCACATTCATTCTGTCGGTACTAACGGCGGCGAATTTCTTGATAAATTTAAAAATGAAGGCTTTAATGAAGGCGAAAAAGGGCTTGAAAAAGGCAGTGTTCAAGTAAGGCAATACATCGACGATATGGACAGATGTATGGCTGCTGCAGACCTCGTAATCGGCAGGGCAGGTGCTTCAAGCCTTTCTGAAATTGAAGCACTCGGCAAAGCTTCAATTCTTATTCCGTCACCTTATGTTGCCGAAAATCATCAGTTCCACAATGCTATGGCGCTTGTTAATCGTGGTGCGGGAAGCATAATTGAAGAAAAAGATTTAACAAGCGAAAGTTTATCACAAGCTATTGATTCAATGCTTTCTAACCCTACAAAGCTTATTCAAATTGAAGAAAATGCTAAAAATATGTCAATAACAAATGCAAGAGAAAGAATAGCAAATATTATTCTTTCACTTATAAAATAACAAAAATCACGCCTTTGCATAGTATATCTAGCAGAGGTGATTAAATGGAAAAATTTAAAATCAGCGGGGCTAAAAAACTTGGCGGAGAGGTAACTGTTCACGGTGCTAAAAACTCTGCTTTGCCGATACTTGCGTCAACATTGCTTGTGAAAGGCGAATCGGTAATACATAATTGCCCTGATTTAAGCGATGTCAGAGCAACACTGAACATATTAAAATCTCTTGGCTGTAAAGTTAAAAGAGAAAATGATACAGTTTGCGTTGACGCAACAAATGCCGATAAAAATACTATTGATGAAAAAGTTATGCGAACTATGCGTTCGTCAATAATATTTTTAAGCGCACTTCTTGCAAGGATGGGAAGTGCTTCAATTTATTATCCGGGCGGCTGCGAAATAGGAGTAAGACCTATTGACCTTCACCTAAAAGCACTTAAAGATTTGGGTGTAAATGTTGAAGTTAACGGTTCATCAATCAAATGCAAAAGCAATTCAATAGTCGGCACAAAGATAATATTGCCGTTTCCAAGTGTAGGAACAACAGAAAATATTATTATTGCCACGGTAATGTCAAAAGGCAGAACTGTTATTGTAAATCCTGCACGAGAGCCTGAAATCAGCGACCTTGCCGATTTTTTGAATCATTGCGGCGCAAGAATTTACGGAGCAGGGGAATCAACTATATTAATTGACGGTGTAAGCGAACTTAAACCTTGCGAACATACGATTATTCCCGACAGAATTCTTGCTTCGACTTATATGGCAATCGGTGCAACAAGCTGTGATGAAATTATTATTAAAAATGTAAGAAACAGTCATTTGTCACCCGTTTTGCCTGCGTTTAGTGAAATGGGTTGCAAAATTTATTTGGACGATGATTCAATTAAACTTATTTCACCAAGTAGACTTAAAAGAGTAAAAAACATCAAAACTATGCCATATCCCGGTTTTCCAACGGATTCTCAGTCGCCTATTGTTGCAGCTTTGAGCGTTGCAAAAGGAACTTCTGTTTTGCAAGAAACTATTTTTGAAAACAGATTTAGATATGTGAGCGAACTTAATCGTTTCGGCGCAGATATCGATGTTAAAGATAATATAGCTGTTATAAACGGTGTTAAAAAGCTTCACGGTGCAAATGTGCACTGTACAGATTTGCGTGGAGGAGCGGCACTTGTTGTGTGTGCGCTTTGCGCATATGGTGAAAGCGAAATTTATGATATTCATCATATTGACAGAGGATATGAATCATTTGAATCAGCTCTTTCGTCAATAGGAGCAGATATTAAGAGGAGTAAAAATGAGGGAGAAACAAAAGAAAAGTCAAACTAAAAAGAATACTCAAAAGCGTACTACTTCAAATTATGACGCTGATTTTACCGACCTCGGTATTGAACCACCGAAAATTTACAGGCAGTCACAGCAAAGAAATGCTCAAACTCCAAAGTCTGAAAAAAGTAAAAGCAAAGCAAATAATCTTACTAAAAATGAGCGCAGAACAAAGGAAACAAAAAAGCGCAAGAAAAAAGTCAAACTCAGAAAAACTTTTAAATGGATACTTGTGCTGTTTCTTATTGCGGCAATAGGCGTTGCAATTTGTATAAGCGTGTTTAAGGTTAGCAATATAACGGCATCCGGTAGTAAAATCTATTCTGCCGATAAAATTTTGTCACAATGTATAATAGAAAAAGGTGACAACTTAATTACTATAGATACCGAAAGCGCACAAAAAAGAATTGAACAAAATCTTCCTTATGTATATAAGGCTCGAATTAAGCGAAAACTTCCCGATACAGTAGTTATTACGGTTACAGATGCTAAACCTACTTATTCGCTTTTATGCAAAGATAAAACATATATTTTGCTTGATGATAATTTTAAAGTGCTTGAAAAAGGCGCTCAAATGTCATCAGGTATTGTGATTAAACAAACACCGGTTAAATCTGCAAAGCCGGGTTATAAAATTAAATTTAAAAACGAAGATATAGGCTCTTGTCTTCAAAAACTTGCCGCTTGTGTAAAAAATAATAATTATACCGAAATAACATCTGTTTACAGTAAAAATATAAGCGACAATTATGTTGTATATGACAACAGAATTACTTTTAAACTCGGTAATTGCGATGATTTGGATAATAAGATATTAAAAGGTTTAGCAGCTTGCGATAAGCTTAATGAATCAAACCCCAATGCTACAGGCACAATGACTATCACGTCCGACAAGTCAATATACTTTACAGAGAAATAGGCGTAAAGCTATTAATTTTACACTTATTGTGAATAATGTTGGAATTTGTGCAATAATGACAAATACTGATTAATTATGATGTGAAACATTGTCAAAAACTTTTAGAATAATTCAAAAAAAGTATTGCAATTTGATTACAATATTGTTACAATATGAGATGTAATTGAAAGAGCCTATAGGGACAATAGACTGAAAATAAAATAAAGGAGAATCAATGCAATGGGAAGATATGAAATCGATACAGACGACACAAAAGTAGTTCAAATAAAAGTAGTAGGTGTAGGCGGCGGCGGCGGAAACGCTGTTAACCGTATGGTACACTGTAATATTCAGGATGTTGAATTTGTAGCAGTTAACTCTGATAAACCTGCTCTTGCAAAGTCAACAGCAACTCATAAAATACTTATCGGCGAAAAGGCAACAAAGGGTATGGGCGCAGGTGCAAGACCTGAGGTTGGTACTCGTGCAGCAGAAGAAAGCAGAGAAGCTCTTACTGATGTTCTTACCGGTGCAGAAATGGTATTTATTACTGCCGGTATGGGTGGCGGTACCGGTACAGGTGCTGCTCCTGTAGTAGCTAAGATTGCTAAGGACCTTGGTATTCTTACTGTAGCAGTTGTTACAACTCCGTTCGCTTTTGAAGGCAACAGAAGAATGAAGCAGGCTCAGGAAGGCATTAAGGAACTTGCTCAGTATGTTGATTCAATTATGGTAATTCCTAATGAAAACTTAAAGTATGTTACTGAAGAAAAGATTACTCTTCTTAACGCTTTTGAAATTGCCAACGATGTTCTTCGTCAGGGTGTTCAGTCAGTTTCAGACCTTGTTAATGCAACCGGTCTTGTTAACTGCGACTTTGCCGATGTAACTGAAATTATGAAAGATTCCGGCTATGCTCATATGGGTGTCGGCCGTGCAAAGGGTAAAGATAAGGCTGAACTTGCTGCTCAGCAGGCTATCTCTTCACCGCTTCTTAACACATCAATCGACGGCGCTCGTGGTATTCTTATCAATATCACAGCTTCAACCGATATCGGTCTTGAAGAAATCGATGCTGCATCTTCAATCGTAAGTGCCGCTGTTCATCCTGATTGTGAAATCATTTGGGGTGCTAATTTTGATGAAGAACTTGAAGATGAAATGATTATTACTGTAATCGCTACTCGTTTTGGCGATGAGGGTCCTGGCGCTCCTATTAAGTCAACAACAGCTAATAAGGAAGTTGCTCCTCCTCAGCCTGTAGCTCCGACATTTGTTGCTCCTGCAGCTCCATCTGCTCCTGCTTCAACTTCATCACCTGTATCTACATTCAATGATAACGATGATGATGCTTTTACAGATATCGTAAATTTCTTTAAGAAATAAGATACTTAAAATGAAAACCTCTGAGTTCATCTCAGGGGTTTATTTTTTACATTTTTTTATTTGGTTTTGTGGAAAAAATTGTTAATGCAAGTTAAAGCCTTTACATTTTAAACATTTTCAACATAGTTTTCCACAATTTAAGCGAACATTTCCACAATACGAGCTGACTTTTCAACCGATTATTAACATTATTACTGTTGACAAGTGTTTTTTCTTTACAGCAAAAGAGCGAATATACATTTCTGCATATCCGCTCTTTTTTTACCATTCACTTTTTGTGTATGACCTGATTATATTTGTAATAATGTTATCACGCTTAAACCCTTTGCCTTTGCCACCGTTGTACTGGTCTTGAATTTTACCGGCTCTTATTGTTAGTGCTTCTGTTTTATCGGTCAATTTGTCAATCGGAGGAATCTTGCCGAAATCGTAACCGTCCTCAACAATATCAATAATGTCGGTTGCAAGGTTAGTATATTCGCTCTTCTTTGCAGAAGTCATAGCAAATATAACAATTTTATTATTCTTAGGAAGCTTTATGATATGTTTATTTTTTACATTAAAGCTGTATAAATAAATCCTTGCTTTTTTAACTATATTGCCCTCAGGGTGGTGCAAATGTGTAAATTCATAGCCAAACGAAGTTTTGTCATCTGTATGAGCCACTTGGTTTAAACCGTACATATCCCATTTGCTGTAAGGCGCAGTCATTGATTTGATTTTAACATTGTGCATAGCTGCGTCAATCTTAAATGTTTCTTCAATGTCTTCGTCGCCGACAGCACCTGCAAGAATGTAAACTTGCTCAAAATCACCGTTCAACTTGATTTTTTGACCACGGCAGGCAAGTGCATCAAATCTTGGCTTTTTGTTTTTATTGTTACCGTGAGGAATATAAAAATCAATTCCTCCGACCTTGATGTTTCTGTCAATTAAATCAATAGGAAGCGAGTAGCCTGAGCCTTGGAAAATGATATGCTTCATATTGTCATAATTCGTAAAAGCTTTTACATTATATGTTAGGCGCATAGGCTTGTAAATATTGTTATGTTCGCATTTTTCAGCTTCTTTAAATTTGATTTTAAGAGTAACAGTTTCAAACGGTTTAAGATTTACTCTTATAACTCTGTCTTTAGCCGCTTCATGCCTGCAAATAAATTCTTCACTCGTGTTAACTTCGTCAACTTCTTCAAATTCTCTGTAAACGCTTAAAGCTGCATTTTTTTGCTCAATATCCGTAGCATTGTTAAGCCTTACGATTAATGAATTTTTGTCATATTCGCTGATTTTAACTGCTCTTACGATAACATTATCGTGCGACATTTTAATCAAACTTGCAACTTGTGAAAATTCGCCCTTTTCTTTTTGAGAACGAATCTGTACAGTAAGCATTTTCCTTGCAAAAATCAATGATTGCTTATTTGTGCCGTTGTCAATGTCGCCCTTATGAGAATAAATACCAAAGCTGAAACAGTTTCTTCCGAGGTCTTGAAGGTCTTGTCTGGTTTCTTTTGTAAATGCACCGAGAGGTGAGTGAATACAACTGAGCCTTAATGTGTTATCGTCAGGCTTGTCCCAACCGTGCTTGCAGTCGGTCAAAATGCTAACACCAAATTCACCGCTTTTATCGGTAATGTCAGCCCATTTTTGAGCCGGAACTTCATAAAGATTTTCTTTGTTGTTTCCTCTTTCGGTATAGCCGATACCTGAATCATATTTCGCAACATCATTTTGCGCACTGAGTGGGAATACAGCTTTAAGAAGCGTTCTTCTCGTTCTCCAATCAATGAAATTGTCAACTCTTATAACTTCGCTGTTAGGGTAGAGTGAAACAATTTGAGTGATTGTTGAATATTCAGCTTCTCTTGTAATTTTTATAGCAATTCTCGCCGGACCGTTTTCAACTATTTCAAACTCAGGAGTGTTTGCATAGCAATAAGGGTCTTTGTCAATATCTTGCTTCCTGAGTTCCCAAGACGGATATGCAAGCGAACCCACATCTTTAAGAAGTGCAAATTTAATCGGCGCTTTAATAACTTGCTTGCCAAGTTCTTTGTCTAAAAGGTAAGCAAGGTCGCCGTTTTTGTTAAATATAACTTTGTATTTACTGTTTTCAAGCGTATGAAGTGTAACTTTAAGGTCTGTTTGAACTTTACATTCTTCATCACTTGCAACAACTGCATAAATATGTACAGCATATGACGGAACATCTGCTTCAAAAATAATCTCAAAAGTTTTGCCTGTTTTACTTACAATCTGGCAAGGAACTTCCTGTTTTTGCTTGTTAATAACTTTAACAAACGGAGTGTTAACATTAAGCCTTATTTTCGCATTGACACTTTCAATTCTTCTGTATTGCGTCGGGTTTGAAACAGAAATTGCAACGCCGTTTTGCGGTATCCAAGAAGTGTCCATATCCCTTGCAAGTGCTTGAAGCGAAGAAGTAAATTCACCTTTAAACTGAGCGATTGAAGAATAATAATCATCCCATGCATCATTATAAACTTCCATAAGTGAAGTGCCTGTAATGTCGTCGTGGAATTGGTGTTTAATTGTTCGCTTCCAAGCCTTGTTAAGATTTTCCTTAGGATAATCATATGTACCGCAAAGACTTGCAAAACTGCACGCAAACTCGGCTGTGTGAGCCATTTGCTCGCTTTGATAATCAAGCCTTTTGCTCTGCGTTCTCGATGTGTAGCAACCGGCACCGTGGTTGGTCATAAGCATATCGCCTTTAACCCTCGGAATGTACTTTCCGTTAGAACCTCTGACATACCTTTTAAGGTCAACAAAAACTTTGTCGCTTCTTGCCGATTTTACTTCAAACAAAGGGTTATATCTGTTTTCACTGTTGCTTTTGCAAACATTTTTTACACTTTCCTCGGTTGGTGAACCGCCCCAGTCACCCGTACCATAAAGGTGATTAACCCAAGGAAGCTTCATATTTGTTTCACTTGCGCATTTTGCAATGCCGTCAATAACGCTCAAATCACCTCTTACATCGCCGTCAAGCTTATACCTGTAACTCTTTGCGTTGAACGAAGCGCCGACTTCCTTTCCGTTTGGTGCAACCCACATGCCGATATCAAACGGGATACCGTATGCACTTCCCCAAGAAAGCTTTTGAGTGGTAAAACCGATAAGCCCTGCGTCGCTGATGATTTGCGGAAGCTGTGCGCCGAAACCGAAGCAGTCAGGCAAAAATATATCCTTACTTTTAATACCGAAATTATCATAAAAATAATTGTTGCCGAGCATTATGTTTCTTGAAATAGATTCAGGTGACGGAATGTTAACATCACCGTTTTCATACTCGGAACCTGCCGGGTACCAATTTTGAAGTCTTACATATTTTTTGATTTGCTCAAATGCTTTAGGATAATATTCCTTAATAAGTTCATATCTGTAAGCGCCCTCAAAGTTAAAACGATACTTTGGATATTTTTCAATCAAATCAAAATTTTTGCTAAGTGTGTCAGGAATAAATTTTTCAACTGTGTCCGCAATAGTCCATCTCCAAACTGTGTCAAGATGAGAAGTTGCGACCATATATGCTGTTTTTTTCTGCATAATAATACCTGCTTATTTCATTTATTTTTCAATGATTTCATATGTAAATTCATACTTTTCCTGAAGTGCCTTTACTTTGTCTTCGTTATCTTCAATAAAAGTAGGAGTGTAAACGCTTTTTCCGTCAACGCTGTAATCTTTAACTATCTGATTAAGTGCTTCCCAAGCTTCAGCTTCTTTTTCGTATCCTTCCTCAAACTTGATAAGAAATTCTTTGTGTTTTGGTAAAATTGCTTTCATAATATTAAATACCTTTCTGATTTTTACTAATTTATTATATTATTTTATTGTTAATAATTCAATACCTAATTAAATTCTTTAACTATTAGTTTTGCTTTTTCAAAAAGAAGCTTTTCAGCGTTTTTCATTGCATAGTCAACGCTTGTGTTTTTGTCGGTTAACGAATACATTTTATCTCCAAGCTTAACATTATCGATGCTTCCACTCAAAATAATACATTTTTTGCCGTGCTTTTTGCAAATTTCGCTTATTTTGTAAGGAAGTTTACCCATAATAGTTTGGTTGTCCGTTTTGCCCTCACCGGTGATTACAATGTCACTTTTTTCTATTTCTTTTTCAAGGTCGCAAGCTTTAGCAAGTATATCAAAACCACTCTTTATTTCGCCGCCGTAGACCGAATATAACCCTGCGCATATTCCTCCTGCCGCACCGCCGCCTTTAACATCTCTAATGTCTTTTGGAAGGAATGCATTAATCATTTTAAGCCCATCATCAAGCACTTTTACATCTTCTTTTCCTGCGCCCTTTTGAGGAGCGAATACATAAGCTGCACCGTTTTTGCCAAAATAAACATTTTCAACATCACAAGCGTATGTAAAGTGAATGTCCTTTACCATATTTGTAAAACCTGCACCGTAAATATTGATTAAATCTTTACCGGTCGGGTAGTCAATTTCATCCCCGTCAATATCTCTGAACACAGCTCCCAAAGCAGCAAGTGCACCGGCGCCGCCGTCACAGCATCCGCTTCCGCCCAATCCAAGTATAATATTCTTAAAACCCTTTGATACAGCAAATTTTATAAGTTCACCCGTGCCGTAAGATGTAGCGTTCATAACATCCTTTTTCTTCTGCAAACCGCTCGCAGTTGCGCTCTCAATTATAGCTGTGTCACCATATGTGTATATGTGCGCCTTGATAGGTCTTGCATAAATGTCACAAGCACGAGTGTAAAGTATATCACCATTACAAAAATCGCTTAAACATTCGCCAAAACCCTCGCCTCCGTCTGCAAAAGGCAAGCATTCAACATTGTGATTTCCTGCGCTTTCAATTCCGTTTTTTATGCTTTTACAAACTTCTTTTGAACTTAGGCTTCCTTTAAAACTGTCCGGCACAATCAATATGTTCATTTATTACTCTCCTTAATGTTTCTTCAAATTTTTTGTCTTGCTCACTTGTCCTTTTAGACGGACCTTTCAGGTGCTTTCCGCTTCTTCTCGCTTTTTTGGCAAGGTGGCGTGAGGTTAGCAGAGTGTCAATGTTAAATTCACTTATAACAAGTCCGTTTTGGTTAATTACCAAAGCACCTTTTGAAAGTGCCATTGCCGATAAACCGTAATCTTGACTTATTACAATATCGCTTTTTTCACACTTGTTGACAAGAGCAAAATCGGCACTGTCCGCTCCTTTTCCTACTGTAATAACCTGTACATCGTCAATATTAAATTCGTGGCTCGTATCGCAAAAAATGATACTTTTTATACCAAACTCTTTTCCAATCTCGATTGCTTTCTTGGTAACAGGGCAACCGTCTGCATCAATTAAAATTTTCATATTATAATAATAACATAATTGTAATAACCTTGCAAATATGTTATTATTTTTACGGTGATATTTATGAAACTTATTATTATTCGTCACGGCGACCCTGATTATGAAAACGATACTTTAACCGTAAAGGGCGTGCGTGAAGCAAAACTTTTGAGTGAGCGTATATCAAAACTTGATGTAAAGGCATTTTACTGTTCACCTCTCGGCAGAGCGCAAGATACTGCATCTTACACTCTCTTAAAAATGAAGCGTACGGCTGAAACTTTACCGTGGCTTTGCGAGTTTGAGGGCAAGATTATTGATGGCGACAAACTTGTTCAGTGCTGGGATAGGCTTCCGAGCAGTTGGACAAAATATCCTCAGCATTACGATTATAATACTTGGTATAATTCTGAAATTATGAAGAACAGTAATGTAGAGGAAAAATATAAAGAAGTTTGCAGCGGTATTGATGAACTTCTTAAAAAGCATGGCTATGAGCACCATGGCAATGTTTATAAAGTAAATGATTCAAACCATGATACAGTCGTTCTCTTTTGTCATTTTGGCGTTGAAAGTGTAATTCTTTCTCATATAATGTCGTGCTCACCAATGATTTTTTGGCACAATTTTGTTGCTCTTCCAACATCTGTAACTACGCTCATTACCGAGGAAAGAGAGCGGGGGATAGCAACTTTTCGTTGCCGGCAGTTTGGCGATGTCAGTCATCTTTATGCCGGAGGAGAAGAGCTTTCTTTTCAGGCTCGTTTTTGCGAATGTTTTGATGATGATACAAGGCACTGATTGTACATTTTCTCATTTTTATATGTAAAATACCAAATATAATATTGTTTTATTGTCAATAATATAGTATTATATTGTATAAAGTAAACTAAAATTAGAGATGGGAATGTAAAAATTTATGGAAAATAACAATGCGAAGTTTAAACCTTTTGGGTTTAAGGACAAAATAGGTTATATGTTCGGTGACTTCGGTAATGATTTAACCTTTTTGCTTTCATCGAGCTTTCTTATGAAGTTTTATACCGATGTTATGGATGTTGACGGTTATATCGTCGGTATTATTATGATGATTGCTCGATTTGTTGACGCATTTACCGATATTGCTATGGGTCGTATTTGCGATAAAAGTAAGATGACTGCGGTAGGTAAGTTTAAACCGTGGATAAGAAGAATGTGCGGCCCTGTTGCGATTGTGTCGTTTTTGATGTATCAAAGTTCTCTTTCAGGTTTACCGAAAACTGCTAAGGTAGTTTATCTTTTTGTAACATATATTCTTTGGGGTTCTGTATTTTATACTTCAATCAATATTCCTTATGGCTCAATGGCTTCCGCTATTTCCGACAACCCTAATGACAGGCAGTCGCTTTCAACATTCAGAACCATGGGCGGTATGTTTGCCGGTGCAATAATTATGGCTGTTGTGCCTCTTATTATTTATAATAAGGAAAACGGCAATGATGTTATCAGCGGTACTAAGTTTACTATTGTGGCAGGTGTTTGCTCCGTTTTTGCGGTTGTTTGCTATCTTCTTTGCTATACTCTCACTACCGAGCGTGTAAGGGCAGAAGTTACTCAAGCTGAACTTAAAAGAAATAATCTCGGCAGAATGTTAAAGAATGCATTTAAAAACCGTGCGCTTATTTCTATTATTGTAGCTTCAATATTTATGCTTATTTCTCAGCTTACAATTCAGCAAATGGCAAATTATGTTTTTCCTAACTACTATGGCGACGCAAAGGTTCAAAGCCTTTCTGTTGTTATGATGGGTGGCGGTATGCTCATTGCCGCTATTATCGCTAAGCCTTTGGCTGCTAAGTTCGGTAAGGCTGAAATCAGCGTGGCTTCAAATATGCTTGCCGGTATCGTAAGTTTGCTTCTCTATTTTATAAGACCTCAAAATGTTTGGGTTTATGTCGGACTTCAATTCCTTTGCTGGTTCGGTCTTGGCGTATTTTCAATGGTTGTTTGGGCACTTATTACCGATGTTATCGATTACTCCGAAATTAAAAACGGTATTCGTGAGGACGGTTCCGTTTACGCTCTTTATTCATTTGCAAGAAAGCTCGGTCAAGCATTAACTTCAGGTCTTTCAGGTGCGCTTCTTTCAATGATTGGATATAAGAAGTCTACTGCTTTTGACCCTCAGGTTAAAGAGGGCATATTTGATATTTCAACCCTCGTTCCTGCAATCAGCTTTATTTTGCTTGCGCTTATTCTTTGGTTTTGGTATCCGCTTAAAAAGAAGATTGTTGATTCTAATGTTGAATATCTCAGAAAAAAGCACGGCGAAACTAACGAATAAAATAAAAATATTGTAGTGGTGAACATTGTTTGCTGCAAACAACATAAAATAAAAGACGGTGCAGTTGATTCTGTACCGTCTTTCTTAATAAGCAAAATATTTAATTATAACATTATAACTTTGCAATCTTTTTAATAGCTTCAAAGCTTTCACTTGAAATGATATGCTCAATTCTGCACGCATCCTCAGCGGCGGTTTTAGCGTCAACGCCAAGGCTTACAAGCCATTTTGAAATGGTAGTATGCCTTTCATAAATTTTCTCTGCAATTTGCCTGCCCGATTCAAGCAATGTTATGTATCCTGCACCGTCAACTTCAATGTATCCGTTTTCTCTCAAATTCTTCATTGCAACGCTTACGCTTGGTTTAGAAAAGCCGAGTTCGTTAGCAATGTCTATTGAACGAACAGCACCGTTCTTGTTTTTTAATACCAATATTGTTTCAAGGTAATTTTCGGCTGATTCCTGAATTTTCATATGACACCTTCGCTTATTACATAATATACAATATATTATAACATTAATCTGACATTTTTTCAAGTTTTATAAAAAGTTTAAAATTTCTCTTGACAAAGAAGTTAGTCGGTGCTAACATATAGACAGTTAGAAAATACTAACAAATGTTAGCAGCGCCTAACATAATGATTTATGTAAAGGATGTGTATATTATGATGCCTCTTACTTTAGCGGACGCAGGTGAAGATTTCATCATTCAGCGTATTGCAGGCAAACCGGAAATTAAATCTCATTTAGCCGACCTTGGCTTTGTTGTGGGTGGCAATGTTACGGTTATATCTTCACATTCAGGCAATGTTATTGTTAATGTTAAAGGCGCAAGAATCGCAATAAGCGAAGGTATGGCGCAAAAGATTTTTGTTTAATATTAATTTTAAATAAATTAAGGAGGGAACAGGATGAACACTTTAAAGCAAATAAAAGTAGGTCAAACCTGTATCGTAAAGAAAGTACACGGTGAGGGTGCTTTAAGGCGAAGAATTATGGATATGGGTATTACAAAAGGTGTTGAAATTTATGTAAGAAAAGTAGCACCTCTCGGTGACCCGATTGAAATTACTGTAAGAGATTATGAACTTTCAGTTCGTAAAGGTGATGCAGAACTTATTGAGGTTGAATAATTATTTGGGCGCAGCCCTTTTTTTTAGATGTGGCAGTTAGCCGAAACTAATAAAAATTAGCTGTCCCTAACAAATTTGGCGATTTATTTAATATGAAAGGATATACATAATATGAGTATTAAAATTGCTCTTGCCGGTAACCCTAACTGCGGTAAAACAACTTTGTTTAACGCTCTTACCGGTTCAAACCAGTATGTCGGCAACTGGCCGGGAGTTACGGTTGAAAAAAAAGAAGGTAAATTAAAGAAGCACAATGATGTTATCATCACTGACCTTCCAGGTATTTACTCACTTTCACCATATACTTTGGAGGAAGTTGTAGCACGAAACTATCTTATTGATGAAAAACCTGATGTAGTTCTTAACATCATCGACGGTACTAACCTTGAAAGAAACCTTTATTTAACAACTCAGGTTGTTGAACTCGGTATTCCGGTTGTTGTTGCCGTAAATATGATGGACATTGTTAAGAAAAACGGCGACAAAATTAATGTTAATGAACTTTCAAGACAGCTTGCTTGCCCTGTTGTTGAAATATCGGCTTTAAAGGGTACAGGCGTTATGGAAGCTGCTGAAAAAGCTATTGAAGTTGCAGGCAGTGTTGCTCCGATTCCTCAGCATAAATTCTCGGGTGTTGTTGAACACGCTATCGCTCATATTGAAGAAGCAGCAGTTCACAATATGCCTGAAAGTCAGCAGCGTTGGTACGCTATCAAGATTTTTGAAAGCGATGATAAAGTACTTGAAAAGCTTAACATTCCACAGCAGACACTTGACCATATCCATAAGGATATTGAAGCTGCAGAGGAAGAAATGGATGATGACGCTGAAAGTATAATCACTAATGAAAGATACCTTTATATTTCTTCAATTATTAAAGCTGTTTATAAGAAAAAGAGTAAGGGTAAACTTTCAACATCAGATAAAATAGATAAAGTTATCACTAACAGAATTTTAGGCCTTCCTATTTTTGCACTTATTATGTGGGGTGTATATTTCATCTCAATGCAATGGATAGGTGCAATGGGTACTGACTGGGTTAACGAGGTCCTCTTTGGCGAATGGGTTCCGGGACTTCTTGAAAAATTCCTCGAACCACATCTTGCACCGTGGCTCTTCGGTCTTATCAATGACGGTATCGTAGCCGGTGTCGGTGCAGTTCTCGGTTTCGTACCGCAAATGCTCGTTCTCTTCTTCTTACTTGCTATCCTTGAAGGTTGCGGTTATATGAGCCGTGTAGCTTTTGTTATGGACAGAATTTTCCGTCACTTCGGTCTTTCAGGTAAATCATTCATTCCTATGCTTATCGGTACAGGTTGCGGCGTTCCAGCTGTAATGGCTTCTCGTACAATCGAAAATGAGCGTGACCGTCGTATGACAATTATGACAACCACATTCATTCCTTGCGGTGCTAAACTTCCTATCATTGGTCTTGTCGCAGGTGCTTGTTTCGGCGGTGCCGGCTGGGTAGCAACTTCTACTTATTTCGTAGGTGTTGCAGCTATCATCGTTTCAGGTATTATGCTTAAAAAGACAAAGAAATTTGCCGGCGACCCTGCTCCTTTTGTAATGGAACTTCCGGCATATCATATTCCTACCATCGGTACAGTTCTTCGTTCTACTTGGGAGCGTGGTTGGTCATTCATCAAGAAGGCCGGTACAATTATCACACTTGCAACTATCCTCATTTGGTTCCTTCAGGGCTTCGGTGTTGAAAACGGTGCTTTCGGTATGGTTGACGATATGGATAACTCAATTCTTGCTAAGTTTGGTAACTTGTTTGCTTGGCTCTTTATCCCACTCGGTTGGGGCGGATGGAAACCTGCTGTTGCTGCCGTTACAGGTCTTATTGCTAAGGAAAATGTTGTTTCGACATTCGGCATTCTTTATCACTTTGCAGGCGAACTTGCTGAAAACGGTGACGAAATTTGGGTTAACTTTGGTAAAGACCTTGCTTCTCTCAGTGGCGGTCATGCTGCTCTTGCAGGTTATTCATACCTTATCTTTAACCTTCTTTGTGCTCCTTGCTTCGCAGCAATCGGTGCTATCAAGAGAGAAATGAATAACGCAAAGTGGACTTGGTTTGCAATCGGTTATCAGTGCGGTTTTGCTTATATTATTTCACTTATCGTATATCAAATCGGTCTTGTATTTGCAGGTGATATCAATGTTATCGGTTTCATTGCTGCTCTTATCTGTCTTGCAGGTCTTCTCTATATGCTCTTCAGAAAGAATAAGTATGATGATAACAGACTTACAATTAATACTAAGACTTCAAAAAAAGACAAAGCTAAAGCTTAATTTATAGAAAGGAAGTATTTGTATGCTTGCGTTTTTAAAAGCAAATATTTATAATATCATTGTTATAGCGATTGTTTTGCTGGTTGTTTTCTTAATTGTACGAAAAATAGTTAAAGATAAAAAGGCAGGCAAAAGTGCTGTTTGCGGCGGCGATTGCAGTAAATGTCACGCAAATTGCAGTCACAAAAACTGACTTTTAAATTAAAATAGTATAGAGTTTTCCGTCTGTATCTGTTATAATGATGCAGACGGATTTTTCTTTTGCGAGGTAAATTATGATTAAAACTGTTTTATTCGATTTGGATGATACTATTCTTGATTTTAAAATGAGCGAAAGAGTTGCTCTTTCAAAAACACTTAAAAAATTCGGTGTTGAACCGACTGAAGAAATTATAGCAAAATACAGCGCATATAATATTTCTCAGTGGAAGCGCCTTGAACTCGGAGAAATCAGCAGGGAAGAAGTTAAAGTTAATCGCTATCAACTTCTTTTTGACGATATCGGCGTTGATATTTCACCTAAGCAAGCTACTGCCGATTACGAGGAAAACCTTGCTCACGGTCATTATTTTGTTGACGGCGCAAAAGAGATGCTTGAATCAATTTGTAATGATTATGATTTGTACCTTGTTTCAAACGGCGCAAAAAAAGTGCAAGAGGGCAGGATGGCAACAGCCGATATTAACCATTGTTTCAAAGGTATTTTTATTTCCGAAGTTGTTGGCTATGAAAAACCAAGTGAAAATTTTTTTAATAAAGTTTTTGAAACTATCGGCAATGTCAATAAAGATGAAACCGTAATTATCGGCGACAGCTTAACTTCCGATATTAAGGGCGGAAAAAATGCGAAAATAAAGACCGTCTGGTTTAACCCAAACGGTCTTGACTGCGGCGATATTACTCCTGATTACGAAATTTCCTCTCTTGATGAAATAAAACCGCTTCTTGAAAATATATAAAGGCTTCCCCTTGAGGGGAAGCTGTCAGCTATGCTGACTGATGAGGTGGAATAAAAAACGAATATGAATATTCTACACCTCATCCGACGACATTCGTCGCCACCTTCCCCTCAAGGGGAAGGCATATAAATTATAAATTAATTCTTCTCTCAAGCTCCTCGGTGCTAAGGCATTTAGCATCTTTGAGGAGCTTTTTATATCTGTCCATATTGTACTGTGAATGTTCCGTTTCCTTGCTCCAAAGGTGAATTACCCAGCTTTCCTCGCCAAAATATGTAACGATAAGCACACCGACTACTGCCATTTTTATCTTGCACATAATGTCATAATCGTAAACAGCACCCAAAAAATATTTGAATAAAAAATACATTATAATTTGTTCATTAAATGTTTCGTTTGCAATTTCTTTTTCTTTGCCGTTTTTAACTTTTTCAACCCATTCTTCGTTTATAACTTCAGGGTTTTTGAACACATCAAAAAAGTCAATACCGTCGTTACCCTCGATATATTCGTCAAGGTCTTTTTGCGTTTCCTTGCCAAATTCAAGAAGGTCAATGAGCCTTTCTTTTATGCTTTTATCTCGGTTTTGCGCAATGTCATATGCTTTTTTTCTCGCTTTAACAAGATAAAAATATGTTTGTGCGTCAATCTCGTTAAGCTCGGGAAGTCGGTCATTTATTTCCTCGGTAAATGTCATTTTCTCTTTGAGGTTAAACATCATATCGCTTGCAACGGGGCAGGAAAACGATACGCCCATTTCCTCGGTGCCGCCGAAATCGTTAATAAATCTCGGAAAAGTTCGGCAGGTGTACGGTGTGTGTTCTCCGCCGATTGCTATGTGCATATCACACAAATTTTCCTCGTTTAAAAATGGACAACGCTTTTTATTCGCAAGCCTGAAAATGGTGTTGCCGAATTCGTCGTGGGTCAAAACGCTGTCAATTCTTTCTCTTATTTCACCGCTTATGGTTTTGTAATATTCAAGCGATTTTTCGTCGGCGTCAACTTCCCATCCTTGGCAACATGAATCGGGGCACGCACCCGCAATGCATTTAAAATCTTTGTAAAAACTCGGTGTTCTAAGTATCATAATTATCCCTCAAGTTATTTTTATAAACTTATTTTATCACGATAAATTAAAAACGCAATATAAATTTGTTGCATACCTACTGCTTTAATGTTAATATATGGTTATTAGGGGGTTATTTTATGATAAAAAAGTATAAACCGTTCATTATTTCATTCTATGTCGTGGCTGTTATTGCTATGATTTTTGCCGCATTTTATGATTTGGGCCTTGATAAAATGCTTAATAATACTTCAAATTCATTCGCAATTTGGCTTCAAAATACCGGCGAAATTCCGTCAAGGCTTGTTTGCCCGCTTGCCGGAGCAGTGCTTTTTTATACTGTCAAAAATAAATTTGCTAAGTTTGTGTCGTTTTTTATTGAACTCGGCGGCTCGGCTTACCTCGGCTACTATTTCGGTAAATACTTTTTTGTCGATGATGAAAACAGAATGGTGTTCAGTATTATTTACGGCTTGGGCGTAGGTGTTATAATATTGTTTGCGGGCAATTACATAAAAGTTGAGCCTAAATATATTGATGCATTCAAAACAATAGCGCTTATTTCCGTTATAGTTATGTTCGTTCAAATCGGTCTTATCGAAGTTATGAAATACCTTTGGGGCAGAGTTCGTTTCCGTGACCTTTTGGCAAGCGGAAGCTTTGAAGCATTTACTCCTTGGTATGTTTTAAACGGAATTAACGGCAACAAATCTTTTCCGAGCGGTCACACGGCAGGTGCTTCAATGAGCTATCTTTTGATGTTTATGCCGTTTGTGTCGGATAAACTTAAAAATAAAACTGCACTGTGTTTTGCGCTTCCTTGCGTTTATACTTCGCTTGTGGCTTTTACCCGTCTTGTTATGGGCGCTCATTATTTGAGTGATGTAACAATGGGCGGTACAGTCGGTTTTACTATTGTTATTATTGCTCTTGCAGTTTATCAAAAACATTTTAACAATAAAATATTAAATAAGTAGGAATGATTTTTTGACTAAGTTACTTATATCTAAAATAAAAAATAAATATGATATTTCATCAACGCTCGGCAGGGAAAAGGTGAGCACTATGAGCGGCTGGTGCGGTATAATCTGCAATGCGATTCTTTGCCTTATCAAATTTATTATCGGCTCGGTTACCGGTTCTGTTTCAATTACCGCCGACGCTTTTAATAACCTTTCCGACGCAGGCTCAAATGTTGTTACTATTGCCGGTGCTAAGCTTGCAAATAAACCGGTTGATAAAGAGCACCCTTTCGGTCACGGCAGGATAGAATATGTTTCTGCACTCGTGGTATCGTTCATTATTCTTTTAATGGGTTTCGAACTCGGTAAAAATTCGGTTATGAAAATTATCAAACCGGAAAAAGTTGGCTTCAGCATAGTTTCACTTGTGGTACTTATCCTTGCGATTTGCGTTAAACTTTGGATGGCATATTTTAACAATAAGCTTTTTAAGCTTACAAATAATATTAATCTTAAAGCAGTTTGCCAGGACAGTTTAAACGACTGCATTGCAACCGGCGCTACAATTTTGTCGCTTGTTATTTCTCGATTAACAGGTTTTTATCACATTGACGGCATCGTTGGTTTGCTTGTGGCAGGCGCAATTATTCTGTCAGGTATAGGTATACTTAAAGATACCCTCAGTCCGCTCCTCGGTCAGCCTCCGTCACCCGAACTTGTTAAAAGAATAGAAGATATAATCACAAGTGAAGCGGAGATAGTGGGCGTTCACGATTTGATTGTCCACGACTACGGACCGGGCAGAATTATCGCTTCCGCTCACGCCGAAGTTCCGTCAAGCGAAGATATCGTTCATATTCACGATGTTATTGACAATGTTGAAAAGAAAATTCAAAAAGAACTTAATATAATTATTTGTATCCACTTAGACCCAATAGATATTAATAATGAAGAAATAAATAAGTATAAAGCCATTGCTCAAAAAATTATTAAGCAGTATAACGATGAATATTCTTTCCACGATTTCAGAATGGTTAACGGCGAAACTCATAAAAATCTGATTTTTGATTTAGTTGTTCCGTTTGATAAAAATAACGATACGACAAAAATTCTCAACGATATTATGGCGGCATTTAAAAAATACGATGAAAGTTTAAATGTAGTCGTAACTCTTGAGCACTCGTTTATATAAAAGTTTATAATTAATTAATAATTTTGTTGACGAGCGTATTGATTGCTGTTATAATATTAACAACATATTAAAGGGGGATATTTTGATGAATGTTCTTATTTTCGGCGGTACAGGTCTTTTAGGCTCTGCTGCTGCTCAAATTTTTATTGACCGTGGTCATAAGGTTAAAACTATTACTTTGCCGCCTCTTCCTGAAGGTGCTCCTATTCCAAAGGAAATGGAAATCGAATTCGGTAACTTCCTTGAGCTTTCAGATGAAGAACTTGAAAAAGCAATGACAGGTATGGACGCTTTTGTTTACGCAGCAGGTGTTGACGAAAGAGTTGAATTCCCACACCCTGTATACGATGCTTATAAAAAATATAACATTGACCCGACCGACCGCTGCTTAAAAATGGCAAAGAAGTGCGGCGTTAAAAGATGCGTAGTTCTCGGTTCGTATTTCGCTTGGCTTGCTAAGCAAAGACCTGATATGCAGCTTTGCGACAAGCACCCTTATATCCGTTCTCGTGTTGAGCAGGAAGAGGTTGCTTTCAAGTATGCCGATGACGATATGGGTGTAGCAGTTCTTGAACTTCCGTATATTTTCGGTACTCAGCCGGGCAGAAGACCTGTTTGGGTTATCCTTATCGAGCAGCTTCAAAGATTTGAAAAAATGCCGTTTACTATGTATCCTGCAGGCGGTACAGCTATGCTTACCGTTCGTCAGGTTGGTGAAGCTATTGTCGGCGCTGCCGAGCAGGTTAAGGGCGCAAGAGCATATGGTATTTCTTGCTACAATATGACTTGGAGAAAATTCCTCAAGATTGTTTACAGAGCTATGGACGGCACTCCTGACCGTAAGATTGTTGACTGCCCAAAGGTATTCTTCCAAATGTTCGGTCATGTAATGCGTAAGGACTATGCTTCCCGTAATGTTGAGGGCGGTATCGACCCTGTAGGTCTTGCAGATATTATGGGTATGAATCTCTTTATTCCTACCGATGATACTAAGGAACTCGGTTGTACTCCTGATGAAATCGAAGCAGCTATCTTCGATTCAATCAAGCTTTCAAAGGCTTCATTCGAGGGCAAAGCAAAGCTCCTTGAAATGAAAGGCGAGTAATAATTTAATATTACATAATTATTAAAGGACGATGGTTTTTAATCATCGTCCTTTTTATTATTGCCAATAAACATAGTCTTTTATTGATTTATTTCAACTGTTCTTCAATCAGCATAACATCGCCCTTATCGGTAATGTCAATCACACCGTATTGACCGAGCATACCGACGCTGCCGGGGTTCATAACATAAAGACCGTCGATATAATCGGTATACTGCAAATGAGTATGACCGAAAAGGACTATATCTGCGTCCCTCTTTTTTGCCTCGTCAATAATCATTTGGTATCCGTGCTTAACACCGTACGGATGACCGTGGCTGAAAAATATCTTTTTCCCCGCAAATTCAATTTCAAGTTTGTCGGGATAATTTGAATACCAGTCGCAGTTGCCTGCAACCCTTTCATACTTAATTTTAGGGTAAGCGTCAATGACTGAATCAAAATCACTTTCGCCGTCGCCTAAAAAGATAAACAAATCGGCATTATCAAGATGTTTTTCAACTGCTTCAAAAAGATTGCCTACATTTCTGTGCGAATCAGATAAAACTACAATTCTCATTCATAAAACCTCCCACTGTTTCATAGATTATATTAAGATTATATACCAAAGGAGTAGATTTTGCAATGAAAAAGGATGATATGAATAAACTTAATCAAAAACTCGGATTTGATGTTTCAAAAATGAAAGAAGCAGCGGAGAACGGTAAGCTTGACGATTTTGTAAATAAAAACTTATCACAAAATGCAACTGAGCAGTTAAAAGATGTTTTGTCAAACAAAGAAGCCTGTGAAAAACTTCTTTCGTCACCGCAAGCTAAAGAACTTATGAAAAAACTGACAGAAGGGAAATAAAAGTGGATACTTCTAATCTTAACGATATTATCTCAAATTTAACACCGGACGATATAAATATGTTAAAGGGAGTAGCCTCGTCAATTTTAGGCGATGGCGCACCCGATAACACTAAAAATCAAACCGCTCCTCCGACCCGAGCACCGTCAAATCAAAACAGTAATGCGCTTCAAACGCTTAATTCACTCGGACTTGACAGCCTTGACTTTAATATGATTATGAAAGCAAAATCAATCTTTGACAAAATGAACAATACTCCAAACAAAAATGTTGATTTGATTATGGCGCTTAAACCGCATTTGCGCCCCGAAACCCAAAATAAAGCAGACCAAGCACTTAAAATAATTAAACTTTTTGAGGTGTTGCCACTCTTAAAGGAGCTGTTTTAATTGCCTTATTTTTCAGAGCAAGATATTAACGAGGCTAAAAAGCGTGTAAGCGATATGCAAAAGCGAGCCGAAAAACTTAAAAATCAAGAAAATATAAGCGAAAATGAAAACGACGAAGAAGAAAAGATAAAAGAGAATATCGAAAAAAACGAAAATGAAATAGAGGAAAATGAAGAAAAGGATGATTCGTCTTTAATCATTTTGGCACTTATTATGCTTCTTTCAAGAGAGGGTGCAGACAATATGCTTATTTTGGCACTGCTTTATTTGCTCTTTTAATAATTAATTAACTAATAAAATATGGAAATTATGACAATAATATGTTATATTATATAAGTTAGTTAAATTAATACTGTATTTTCTTTTTGGAGGATGTATAAGTGGAATTTATAAAAAAAGAAATTTGCACAGGTGTTGAACTTTTGGCAATACCTGCAAACAGATTTAAAACAAATCAAGTGACAATCAGTCTTGCACTTCCTTTAAGCGCCGATACTGCTTCTGCCAACGCTCTTGCGCTCGGTCTTGTTGCGAGAAGAAGCAATGACTATCCGAATATGATTGAACTTAACCGAAAACTTGCTTCTCTTTACGGTGCAACTGTTTATGACAGTGTAAGTAAAGTCGGTGAAAGTCAGGTTTTGTCACTCAGTGCCACTTGCCTTGATGACAGATTTTCACTTGACGGTGAAAGCATTTCGTTTGAGTGTATTAAGCTTTTAACTTCGCTTTTGTTTAACCCGAGGTATGATGAAAAGGGTAAGTTTTTTGACGAAGATGTTGAAAGTGAAAAAAGAATTCTTATTGAAAAATTAAACAGCGAAGAAAATGAAAAAAGAGTATATGTTTTAAGGCAGACGGAAGCTAAAATGTTTTTAGGCGAGCCTTATGCCGTTAATAAGTACGGAAGCGTTAATGATGTTGAAGCACTTGACAGTACCGCAGTTACATCGGCTTTGAAAAATATGCTTAAAAAGGCTAAGATTTTCGTAACCTTAGTCGGTGATACAAATGTAGACAAGGTTTATAATTATTTAAAAGATGAATTTTCAGCGGTTAATAGGGAATATGAAACTTTGCCGAGTTCTGTTTTTATACCTGAAGCAAAGGAAGTTAAAAACTATCTTGAGCGTATTGATGTTAAGCAGGGCAAGCTTGTAATGGGCTTTAGAGTTAATGTTAAACCCGATGCAGTGCTTACAAAAGCTATGCGCAGTTTTTGCGATATTTTCGGCGGCGGACCTTATTCAAAACTTTTCGCAAATGTTAGGGAAAAAATGAGTCTTTGCTATTACTGTTCTGCAAGGTATACAAGGCTTAAAAGCTATATTATGATTCAGTCCGGTTGTCTTGAAGAAAATATGGACAAGGCAGTTAATGAAATTATGCATCAGCTTGATGTTATAAAATCGGGCGATTTTAACGAAGAATTTGACTCGTCAAAAATGGCTCTCGTTGACGCAGTGATGTCAATAGGCGATACACCTGAAGCACTTGAAGCTTGGTATATTAACCAAATTACTGACGAGAAAGTTAAGTCACCGAGCGATGTTGCAGATGAAATCAATTCGGTTACAAAAGAGCAGATTATTGAATGTGCAAATCTTTTGTCGCTTGACACAGTCTATAAGCTTGTCGGTTCGGAGGAAGAATAATGAAAGAAATAATATCTGAGTCACTCAATGAAAAATATTATGAAATTGACCATAAATCAGGCTTAAAGATTTATGTTATGCCAAAGGAAAACTATTCTTCAACTTATGCCGTATTCGGTACTAACTACGGTTCTATAGATACAAAGTTTAAGCGCTCGGACAAGGAAGAATGGACAACCGTTCCCGAAGGAATAGCTCATTTTCTTGAGCATAAGCTTTTTGAAAGTGAGGAACTTGACGCATTTGCAAGGTATGCCAAAACCGGTGCTTCTGCAAATGCATACACTTCTTTCGACCGCACTTGTTATCTTTTTCAGTGCAGTGACAATTTTAAAGATTCGCTTGAAATTTTGCTTGATTTTGTAACTCATCCTTATTTTACAAAAGAAACGGTTGAAAAAGAGCAAGGCATTATCGGTCAGGAAATTACAATGTACTATGATGTTGCTTCTTGGATGAGTACATTTAATCTTTTAAGGCTTCTTTATCACAAGCATCCGGTAAGAATCGATATTGCCGGCACGGTTGATTCTATTGCGCAAATTACCGATAAGCTTCTTTATGACTGCTATGACACATTTTACAATCTTCACAATATGGCACTTGCCGTTGTGGGTAATGTCAGCGTTGAAGAAGTGCTTGAAGTTTGCGACGCAATGTTAAAGTCTGCACCAAATGTAAAGATTGAGCGTGCATTTGAAAAGGAAGAAAGGGGAGTTGTTTCAGATTATACCGAGTATAATCTTGCAATGAGTATCCCTGTATTTTCTTTCGGCTACAAGGAAGAATGTGCTAAGCCTAAGCAGGACCTCAAAACTATAGTTGAAACAAATATTTTGCTTGAAATTATTGCCGGTAATACTTCAAGGCTTTATAATTCACTTTTTGCTCAGGGTCTTATTAATGAAAGCTTTTCTAAAGAATATTTTATCGGCTACGGCTATGAAGCTGTGATTTTTGACGGCGAAAGTGAAAACCCGAAAGAAGTTGCAAACCAAATTAAAGCCGAGGTTAAAAGGCTGAAAAAAGAGGGTATCAGCGATAAGCAGTTTGAAGCAGTAAGGCGTATGCTTTACGGCAAAGAAATTATGTCTTATAACGATATTGATACTATTGCAAACGGTATTATCGGTGCTCACTTTGGTGAATACGGAATTTTTGACAGTGTTGAAGTTTTTAAAAATGTTAAAAAAGCCGATATTGAAGCAAGACTTTTAAATATGATGAACGAGCAGTACAGCGCTCTTTCGGTAGTAAAGCAGGGTGAGGAATAATGAGTGATTATACAAGAGTTTATTTTGAAGGGCTCGGAATTGATTTTGATGTTCCGTCCGTTGCTTTTACAATCGGCAGCTACAGTATTCATTGGTATGGCATAATAATCGCATTCGGCTTTGCTCTTGCTGTGCTTTACGGCGGCAGAATGGCATATAAATGGAAAATGAGCCTTGACGGTATGACAGATGTCCTTATTTTGGGTACTATTTTGGGTATAATTTGCGCAAGAGTGTATTATGTTATATTTGAATGGTCTTATTATAAAGAGCATCTTGCCGAAATACCACAGATTTGGAACGGTGGCATAGCTATTTACGGCGGTATAATCGGTGCGTTTATCGGCGCAATTATCGGCTGTAAAATCGGTAAAGTTGATTTTAGAAATTTGCTTGACCTCGGCGGCTTGGGTCTTCTTATCGGTCAAGGTATAGGCAGATGGGGCAACTTCTTTAATCAAGAAGCTTTCGGCGCTAATACAACTACTGCCCCGTTTAGAATGTGGAGCCAAAAAATTCACGATACACTTGAGCTTTCAGCCGATACTTTGGCAGCTAAGGGTATGACTGTTGACCCTAATACGCCTGTTCACCCAACTTTCCTTTATGAAAGCGTATGGTGCATTTTAGGTTTCTTTATACTTAATTATATTGTTCATAAAAAAAGAAAATATAAGGGCGAAGTATTCCTTTTGTATGGCATTTGGTACGGTCTTGAAAGAATGGTAGTTGAGGGTTTAAGAACAGATTCGCTTTATATCGGAAACACCTCAATTCGTGTAAGTCAGCTTTTATCGTTAATTATTGTAGTTGCATTTTTGATTGTGCATATAATTAATATGGTTAAGCTTAAAAAAGGTACGCTTCCTGAAAGATTAAAAATTAATACAGATGAAAGAGAGAATAAAAATGTCACAAATAATTGACGGCAAACTTGTTTCAAAACAAGTCAGACAAAGAGTAGCAAAGGAAACCGAGGAACTTAAAGCAAAAGGCATTACGCCGGGTCTTGCAGTTATTATTGTGGGTGAGGACCCTGCTTCTCAGGTTTATGTTAAAAATAAAGAAAAAGCTTGCGATGAAGTCGGCTTTTACAGTGAAAAATATGCTTTGCCTGAAAATACAACTCAGGAGGAGTTAAACAATCTTGTAAAAGAACTTAATGCAAAAAAAGAAATCAGCGGTATTCTTTGCCAGCTTCCGCTTCCAAAGCATCTTGACGATAAAGAAGTTATCAATCTTATTGACCCTATTAAGGATGTTGACGCTTTTCACCCTGTAAATGTCGGTGCTATTATGATTGGTGACTATAATTTCCTCCCTTGCACCCCTGCAGGCGTTATGGAACTTATTCATTCAACCGGTGTTGATGTAGCAGGTAAAAAGGCTGTAGTAATCGGCAGAAGCAATATTGTCGGCAAACCTATGGCTATGCTTCTTCTTCATGAAAATGCAACCGTTGAAATCACTCATTCAAAAACAGTTAACCTCAAGGAAGTTACCAAAACAGCCGATATTCTTGTTGCCGCTATCGGTAAAGCTAAGTTTGTTACTGCCGATATGGTTAAGGACGGCGCAGTTGTTATAGATGTAGGTATGAATAGGGATGAGAATGGTAAACTTTGCGGCGATGTTGATTTTGAAAATGTTAAAGATAAGTGTTCGTTTATCACTCCCGTTCCGGGCGGCGTAGGTCCTATGACTATTTCAATGCTTATGCAAAACACTTTAACTGCCGCAAAAATTCAAAACGGCATAGAAAAATAGCAAAAGAGGTATCGTTATGGCACTTGAGGAACAAGTAGTTGAAAAACTTATTGAAAAAAAATTGCATATTTCTTTCGCAGAGTCTTGCACTGGAGGGCTATGTTGTGGTACAATAGTAAATGTTGCTAATGCGTCAAAGGTACTTGATGTGTCATTTGTAACTTATGCGAATGAAGCTAAAATTAAATTCCTCGGTGTCAGCGCCGATACAATTTTGTCGTACGGTGTTGTAAGCGAAGAAGTGGCTTATCAAATGGCGCAGGGTGTTGCAAACGCAGCAGGCAGTGAAATCGGCGTCGGTATAACCGGTGTTGCCGGTCCTGGCGGAGGAACTGCAAAAAAGCCTGTGGGTATGGTTTGCTTTGGCTTTTATATTGACGGTAAGGTGACAACTTGTACTTGTCAGTTTGGTGAAATCGGTCGTAACCAAGTCCGTAAGTCAAGCGTGGAATTTGTCCTTTCTAAGCTTCTTGAACTTCTTGATGCTTATGAAAATTAGTATCAATTTTAACTCAATACTTCGCTGATGTAGCGCAGCCGGTAGCGCAACTGATTCGTAATCAGTAGGTCGTCGGTTCAAATCCGATCATCAGCTCCAAAAAAGCTCACTCATATTACGAGTGAGCTTTTTATATGTCATATTAAATTTATTATTAATTTATTCCATTCATTCGGTTGTTCAAAATTAACCATATGAGCAGCATTTTTTATTTTTATGAATTCTTTTTTTGGCGCTTTTAAATTATCAAACCAATTTTGTGTGGCTTGTGTCGGACAAATCATATCGTCCTCGCCGGAAATTAAAAGAACCGGTACAGTCAGTTGCGTAATGCAAGAAATACTGTCTTTTTCGTTCATTTCAATATTTAGAGTTTTAGACGATTTTAACATGCCTTTTATTACTTATTTATTCCAAAGCACAGATTTCGCCTAATCTCATACCCGTTGTCAGTTCAAGATAGTAGAATTCATAGCAACCCGAACGCTTGGTTTCTTCAAGAAATGCTGTCAATTCTTCTTTCTTCAGCGTTTCCATTTCAGGCTTTGTGCAGTTCGGCATCTTCACTTTTGATATGGGATTCTTTGGAATTAAATCTTCATCCACCGCTTTTTGAAGGCAAGAACTGAGTGTTCGGTTTTAAAAATCACTTTGATAATTAAGATAAATATGATATTATAAGTATATAGAAATGATAATTATCAATTTGTTTTGAGGAGTAAGATGAAAGAGTATATATGTAAAATCGCATCTGTTGATGAAGTGATAACAAAATGGAATTATGAAATAAAAAAACAAAAGCGCAAGCAAAAGAAATCGGCTTTAGAGTTGTTGAAAAATAATGCAGTTGAGAATATAAAAAACGGTCAGGCTGTTATATATTACGGTAAATTAGGTAATAAAATTATTTGTCAAGCGACTGCAATGTTTGATGAAAATATTATTCAAAACAGTGACGGCCTTGTTGGAACTAAAACTGTATATCTGTGTAATTTCAGTACAAATAAAAAATATCAAGGCAAAGGATATTTTTCAAAGCTTTTCAAATTTGTAATTGAGGACTTAAAAAACAAAGGTTACACAAAGTGCACTTTAGGCGTTGAGCCGAAAGAAGCAAATAACTTGCAAATTTATCGACATTTTGGTTTTAATACACTGATAAAATCAGGGAAATTAACCTATCCTAACGGAACAGTTATTGATGTTGATTATTATGAAATGAAATTAGATTAGAACAAAAATCACTTCTTTACAATTTCACTACTGACATCAAAAAGCACTACACAAGGTTTTCTCTTTCTGAAATAAATTTCAAAAGCTAATACGAAACAAAAAAATCTCACTCTTTTTTACGGGGTGAGATTTTGTAATTGTTCTTCAGCAAAGAAATAAACCACCGGTTCAACCGGTGGTTTTGATTTTTAAATTTATACCATTTTATAATAATTTTCTTTAACTTCAAGAAGCTCTTTTTCAGTGCAATATGCGCTTAAACATCCAACTGATGTGACGCATTTACCGCCGGTAATGTTACCAAACTTAATTGCGTCTTCAAAGCTGTATTCGTGATACAAACCGTAAATAAAACCGGATAAAAATGCATCACCGGCACCGGTCGAATCTTTGTGCTTAAAGTCGTCAACCTGACTCACATAAAACTTTTTACCGTTTTGCATACCGAGGCAACCGTTTTTGTCAAGCTTAACAATAACATTTTCAAAATAGTTTGACAAAACATCAGCCGCTTTTTCAGGTGTGTCGGTATCGGTTATTTTAAGTGCTTCTTTTTGATTAGGGGTGTAATAATCTGCAATTTCAATGTGCTCTTTGTAATTTGCAAGGCTTAAATTGTCGTCCCAGCCGCAGTCAAAAACAAGCGTTGTTCCTTCCTCTTTAAGCTTTTTGTAAACCGGTAAAAAGCCGCCTGTGTGCATAATTACTATCTTTGCACCGGTGCACATTTTGTACGCTTCTTCCAAAGCGGTGTCAGTTGCCTCAACACTGCCGTGACCGTAAGACATAAATGTTCTGTCTTTGCTTGTAATCATGGCGCTTGTAACATTTAGCGGAATACCGTTGCCTTTGTAAAGATTAATAGGGGATACGCCGCATTTTCTAAATTCTTCTCTTGCGAAGTTTGAAAAGATATCTTCTCCAAGCTCAGTTGCAATCTTTGTTTTTATACCGAGCCGCCCGAGATTTATAAGAGTTGCGGGAACACCGCCGCCAAGCTGAAGCGAAAACTCCCTTGCAAAAATTTCTTCACCCTCGTTAGGTAATCTGTCAATGCCGGAATAAAGAATGTCAACATTTGTGCATCCTATTCCTGCTATAAAATTATTATCAACCATTTTTTTCTCCTGAATATTTTAATATGCTTTAATTGTATCACCTTTTGAACCGCATATCAACATTAAAAAGCTGTCAAATATAACAAAACTTATTTTTCACTTTTTATGTACGAGTTTTGTTATAATATATAAAATTATTTTATAATGTGCTATAATAAACTATTATTTTTCGGTGGTGGCAAAATGAAAATTGTAATATGTGATGACGATAAAAATTGTATAGACGATGTTGTAAAGCTTATTGACGAATATTCAAATGAAAACTCGATTAAGTTTGAAAAATACATTTATTCTTCCTCAAAGCAAGTAGTTGAAAATAATGAAAACTACGATATTGCCGTGCTTGATGTTGAAATGCCGGGTGTTGACGGTATTGAACTCGGAAAAAAGCTGAGAAAGCGCAACAGCCAAATAGTTCTTATCTATCTTACTGCTCATTCTCAGTATCTTGATTCTGCGCTTAACCTTAATGCCGCAAGATTTTTTGAAAAACCGATTGATAAAGAAAGATTTTTTAAGGGTCTTGATAACGCACTTGAAAGAATAGATAACACTACAGTTAATTTCTTTATCCGTGAGGATAAATCACAAGTGCGTATAACTGCCGACAGTATAATTTATATCGAGATTGAAAAAAGAAAAACAAGGCTTGTTACAACCGAGCGTGCATATTCAACTACTTATACTATTGATTATTTCAAAAATAGGCTTTTAAGTTCTGTCTTTGCCACTCCTCATAAAAGCTATATTGTCAATTTTAATTATGTTACTCAATATGAAAGAGATAAAATTCAGCTTGCAGGCAAGTATATAATTCCTGTTTCAAAAAGCAAGCAAACAGCTTTTCGTAAAGCTTTTATCAGATTTTTGGAGGGTAAATAATGCTTAGACTTAATATATTTTTTGCTGATGTTTTGGAAATAATTACCGTAATCATTTTTGCAAATCGATTAATGCCTAAGAAATTAAAAGCACCGTTAATATACGCTTTGGGCTTGTTTTCGGCTTTTTGTATGTTTGTTATTTATTTTGCTGTGGAAATATTAGCGATTAACTGTTTAGTAACGGTAGTGTGTTATTTTGCAGTAATCTTTTTTAGCTATAAGGAAAAAACAGTTAAGAAAATAATATATTCTTTTTATCTTTTCTTTTTGATGTTTGCTTCTGAAATGATGTGGGTATTGCCAATATACAAAAAATTTGACTTGATTATTAATCTTCAAAGCGAAAAATTGCATACTTTAAGTGTTATAATTACTAAATTGTTGTTTTTTGTTTTGGCACAGCTTCTTACTTTGATAATTAGGCATAAAGAATTTAATCAAAACAAAAAGATGCTTCCGCTTTTTATTTTCCCGATTGCCTCAATATCTTATTTAGCGCTTTTATATAGCTTTGTTTCTAAATATAATGTTAGCGAAAGTCTTTACTGGGTATTATACGCTTTAACAATGATTTCGGTATTTGCAAGCGTATTTCAGTTCGCTTATTATCAAAACAGCGACGAAAAGGACAGAAAGCTTAAAGAAATTGAAAAGGAAAAGCAATTTGTTGAACTCAATAATTCATATATGCAAGTGCTTGAACATCAAAATAACGATATGCATATGATTATCCACGATGTTAAGAACCATTATAACACCATTGCGAATATGAACGATGCTAATGAGATTCATTCATATGTTGAAACTTTAACGAAAGATATCCAAAAATATCAAATAATAAAATATACGAATAATAAAATGTTTGATTTGCTTTTAAGTAAATATAAAACTGTTTGCCAAGGCAAAAATATTTCATTAAATATTGAAGTTAAAACGGCAAATCTTGAATGTATTGATGACAGCGATTTGTCAATAATAATCAGTAATCTTCTTGACAACGCCGTTGAATCAGCAGAGAAAAGCAGTGATAAATTTATCAATCTTTCGCTTCGTAAGGTTAATACTTTCGATATTTTAACAGTTACAAATTCTTGCAGTGAAGTACCGCAATTTAAGGGTAACTCGATAATAACCAATAAATCGGATAAATCATCCCACGGTTTTGGTATGAAAATCATTTCAAAATATGCAAAAAAGAATAATGCCGAATATGAATGGCATTTTGACGAAAACACAAAAACTTTTACATCCATATTGGTGTTTAAATAATTATATTTTGTCTTGTCAGCAAAATTCCAAACTTGACAAATAATACAAACCATGCTATAAATATTTTATCAGCAAAAACTGATTAAAGATGAATACCCGTTCCCGTTCCGAACACGGTCGTTAAGCTCTTGCGTTTGCAAGGGCTTTATTTTTTCTTGAAAGGAGTGGGATGATGTTTCTATATAAAAAAGTTGTAACTTTCACTTCTCATTCGCAGATTGACGAATATATTGAAAATTTGGAGGTACAATATGGAACTATGGGATGCATATGACGAAAATAAAAATTTCCTTGGTTATAAGATTGAGCGTGAAAAGTTTTACTCATATAAAACCGAATATCATATTGTAGTTCATATTTGGATAAAAAACAGCAAGAATGAATTTTTAATTCAACAACGCAGTGCGAATAAGACAAACCCTTTAAAATGGGCGTGGACAGGTGGTTCTGTTTTGGCTGGCGAAAGCAGTCTTGACGGTGCAATCAGAGAGGTTAGGGAAGAACTTGGCTTAAACCTTGATAAAGAAAAGATGACGCTTTTTACTTCTTTCAAAAGGAGCGTTTACAGAGATTTTGTCTATGTTTATTTGTACGAGTGCGATGTCGATGTTTCAAATTTAGTTCTTCAAAAGGAAGAAGTTAACGCAGCCGCTTGGCTGACAAAACAAAAAATTCACCAAATGATATCATCCGGTGAATTTGTAAATATTGACAATTCGCAATATGTTTTAGAACTGTTATAATTTTAGAACTGTAGGGGTCGGCGTCCCCGACGACCCGTTATATGCAACATAATGAAAGGACATACTATGGACTTAACACTAAAAACAAAAGAGGGATATTTTAATCACCGTGTTGCAGGTGTGATTATAAATAATAATAAAATACTTGCGCAAAAGAATACAAAAGCTGACAATTATTATTTGCCCGGCGGCAGAGTGATGTTTGGTGAATCGAGCGAAGAAGCGCTTGCTCGTGAAATTAAGGAAGAATTAAAAATCAATATTACAGATTATAACCCTATTTGGGTAAATGAATGTTTCTTTATTGAAAACGGTAAAAAATATCACGAAGTCGGAATGTATTACCTTGTAAATATTGATAATACTTCGTTCAATCATTTTGAAGATGAATTTGAAACAAAAGAAAATGCAAGAGTTAATACTTATGATTGGCTTGATATTGAAAGTCTTTCAAATTATAAATTGTATCCCGAATTTATAAAACAAGAAGTTAAAAATATTGGCAGCTTAAAACTTATTGTTTCTCACGATTAAAAAAGGCAGACAATGTTTATTTCAAATTGTAGGGGTCGGCGTCCTCGACGACCCGTTACATAATAATACTATAAAAAATGGGCGAACTGACTGTTCGCCCGTTTGCTATTTATTCTCTTTTTTATCAAGCAATTTTATTGCTTCTTTTGACATAGGAATAAGCACGATTAAATTGATAATCGTCATAAGACCGATACCTACATCGCCGAGGTCCCAAACAATAGTGTACGCCTGCAAACCGCCTGCAAAAAGCATAACAAGTGCTATAATCTTATAAAGCGTTTGGCTCCACCAATTATTGCCGCAAATGTATGCAACATTACTCCTTGCATAAAAAAGAATACCGAGGAATGTTGAAAAGCTGAATAAAAATAAAATCACTGCAACAAAAATTGTACCGAAAGAGCCGAGATGATAGTTCATTGCGCATTGCAAAAGGTCCATACCCTGCAAGCCTTTAGTTATATCTTCGGGAACTAAAAGCATAATCATAGCAGTGCAGGTGCAAATAACAATAGTATCAATAAGCACACCGAGCGATTGAACCATACCTATAGTTTCAGGCTTTTTGCCCTCAGCGGCAGCCGCTGCACAAGGAGCAGAACCTGAACCGGCTTCGTTTGAAAAAAGACCTCTTTTAATGCCGTTCATAAGCACCGCACCAAAGCCGCCTCCTGCAACTTGCTTAATTCCGAACGCTTCTTTAAAAATTCTATCGAATACGCTTGGCATTAATGTAATATTTTTAACTATAATAAATATTGTAATTACAAAATATAATACCGCCATTATCGGAACTACTACATCAAGAAACTTAACCGTAGCATTTTTCCTCAAAACAATTACTGCGGCAATGGCTACAAGCACAACTGTTGTATAAATCGGAGGTATTGAAAATGCATTTTTAAAAGCGGAGGTAACAGAATTGCTTACTACCTGGCTTATGCCGCACCAACAAATCAAACCGAAAAATGCAAAGAGCAAAGCTAAACCTGATTTTTTAATCTTTTTCTTTCTCTTTTGCTCAACAAAGTCGTGAATATAATATGCCGGACCGCCGTGATAACCGCCGTAAAGCGGGTCTTCCTTTTTGTGAAGCTGAGCAAGCGTACCCTCGGCATATGCGGTTGAAGCACCTAAAAATGCAGACACCCACATCCAAAATACAGCGCCTGCGCCGCCTACGGATATTGCCGCAACTACGCCCACAAGATTGCCCATACCGACCCTTGTTGCAGTTGAAACAATCAGCGTTTGAAAAGTTGAAAGACTGCTTTTGTCGTCATTCTTTTCTCCTACAGCTTTAATCATCTGCGGCAACTTGCGAATCGGCATAAACCTTGTCCTTATTGTAAAATAAATACCCGCTGGAACAAGCAAAATAACAAGCAGAGGGATACCTATAACAGTTCCCTTAATATTCAGTGTAATCAAATCTCCCCAAAGAAAGTTGTACACAGCTTCAATTAGATTAGTCATAATTTTCCCCTTAAATATATCAGTTTTAACAGTATACCATAATTTAAAGGATACTTCAATGGTTTAAAGCTTTTAATAAAAAAAGAAAGCGCCGGGCACAAACCTGACGCTTATCAATTTAATTATTGCTTTTTAAGTGCACGCTCTAACCAAACAGCACCTAAGTCAAGTGCGTTGAAAAGACCGTCCTTCTCACTCTTTTTAATTATTTTTTCCTTTGGTGATGTAACAGTAGGGTCGGTATTAATAAGCTGAATTGCAACTTTGCCCGAAACTTTAAGACCCTTAACATTCTCGTCGCTGAGAATTCTAAGACAAATTACATATGGGTCGCTCATATTGCCATAGTAAATTGTACTGCCGCATCTAACCAAAGGCTTACCTTTGTATTCAAGGAACTTTTCCTTTTTATTATCTGCCAAAGATAACCCTCCTTCGTTTTAGTCGAGATAAGACTTTACCATTGCAGCCAAAAGCTCATCACGGTCAAGTCGCCTTATTAAACTTCTTGCATTATTGTGAGTGGTAATATATGTCGGATCTTCCGAAAGAATATAACCTACTATTTGGTTAATAGGGTTGTAACCCTTTTCCTGCAATGCATCAAAGACCTCTGTCAAGGTTTCTTTCATAACATCCTCGTGATCGTCACCAATTCTAAATGTCATAGTTTTATCAGTCATGGTAAAGTCACCTCCCTGTAAAGCATTATATTCTAATTATATACATATTCAGCCAAAATTACAATACCTTTTTTTAATTTATATTGCAAAAATACTTGACTTAGCACACTTTTTTGGTTTATAATCTTCTTAATAAATGAAATGCAATGACTGAGTGGCTTTGCCACAGTAGGCATAAAGCAGTTATTTTCAGAGAATGGTGCGTTTGCTGAAAGCACTTAATAATCTTTTTTGCCGAATTTCAACTCACGAGCTTCCTGTTAAAAGCAGGGCGTATTTCTGCGTTAAGGAAAAGAGTGGCTACATAATATTTTATGTATGCAATTTGAGTGGTACCACGGATTTATTCGTCTCAATTTTTATTGAGGCGTTTTTTTATTGCAAAATTTTACGGAGGAAATTATGGATAACAAAATTTTAAGCCTTAAAGAAAAGTTTGTTTCTGAGCTTGACAAGATTGATAATCTTGCAGATATTGAAAATATCAGAGTATCTTACCTTGGCAAAAAGGGCAGTGTAACAGACCTTCTTAAAGGTATGAAAGAACTTTCAAACGATGAAAGAAAGGCTTTCGGTCAAAAGGTTAACGAGCTTAAAGGCCTTGTTAACGAAAAAATCAGTGAAAAAACACAGGAACTTAAAGAAAAGGAAATTCAAAAAGAAATTGAGCTTATGCCTGAATTTGACCTTTCTATGCCTCCTAAAATGGACAGGGGTTCATATCATCCTATTACTCTTGTTCAAAGAGAATGTGAAAGAATATTTAAGTCAATGGGTTTCACTGTTGAAGATTACAGCGAAATTGTAACAGACTATGAGTGCTTTGAATCGCTCAATATTCCTAAGCACCATCCTGCCCGTGATATGCAGGATACTTATTATCTTACAAACGGTCAGCTTTTAAAGAGCCAAACTTCTGCCGCTCAAAACGCTATTTATAAAAAGTATAGGGATGCGCTTGTTAACGACGGTGTGCCTATCAAGGCTATTTTCCCGGGCAGATGCTTTAGAAACGAAGCAACAGACGCTTGCCACGAAAACACTTTCTTCCAAATGGAAGGTGTAATGGTTGATAAAAATATTTCTATTTCAAACCTTATTTACTTTATGAAAACTATGCTTTCAGAAGTTTTCCAAAAGGACATTAAGGTAAGACTTCGTCCGGGCTTTTTCCCATTCGTTGAACCGGGTTTTGAACTTGATATAAGTTGCCTTATTTGCGGCGGCGAAGGTTGCCCAAGCTGTAAGCACAGCGGTTGGCTTGAACTTTGCCCTTGCGGTATGATTCATCCTGAAGTTCTTAAAGCAGGCGGAATCGACCCTGACGAGTACACAGGCTTTGCATTCGGCTTAGGTCTTACAAGGCTTGTTATGATGAAATACGGTATTAAAGATATTCGTGATTTAAACAGCGGTAATTTAAAGACTTTGTCGCAGTTTACCGATGACGAAAACTAAGAAGGGGAGGTAATTAATTATGTTTTTATCTATGAATTGGATTTCAGACTTTGTTGATTTTACAGGTCTTGATAAGGTTGACCTTATCCATCGTTTCTCTCTTTCTACCGCTGAGGTTGAAAACGAAATTTTCTTCAAGGGTGCGGATATAAGCGGAATTGTTGTAGCTGAGATTAAATCTGTTGAAAATCACCCTGATTCTAAAAAACTTCATCTTCTTAAAGTGGACGCAGGTGACGGAGAACTTACGGATGTTGTTTGCGGTGCACCAAATGTAAGAGTCGGTTTAAAAACTGCTTTTGCAAAAGTAGGCGCAAAGATTGGTGAAATTGAAATTGCTCCTCGTAAGCTTGCCGGCTACACTTCAAACGGTATGTGCTGCAGTGAAAAGGAAATCGGCATTTCCGACGATAACAGCGGCATTATGGAAATTACCGACGATTTGCCAAACGGTACGGATATTAAAGATGCATATCAGGTTGATGATATTATTTTTGAAGTTGATAATAAGTCGCTTACAAACCGTCCTGACCTTTGGGGTCACTATGGTATTGCCCGTGAATTTGCTGCTCTTGCAGGCAGAGAACTCAAGCCACTTGAAACTGTTGATTTGAGCAAGTATAACGATTTGCCAAAGGTTGATATGAAAATTGAAGACCCGCTTTGCCAAAGATATTCTTGCTTGCAGGTTGAAAATATTAACACAACTATTTCACCTGTAAATATGCGTATTCGTCTTTTCTACTGCGGAATGCGTGCTATCAACTTCCTTGCCGACCTTACAAACTATCTTATGCTTGAAATGGGCCAGCCTATGCACGCTTTTGACTCAAGGAAAGTTGAAAAAATCAGAATTAAGCGCTTTGATACGCCGTTTAAATTCCAAACGCTCGACGGTGTTGAAAGAAATATTGACGAAAACACACTTATGATTTGCAACGACAATACTCCTGTTGCCATTGCCGGTATTATGGGCGGTCTTGACAGTGAAATCGTTGATGATACCCATACTTTAACTCTTGAATCTGCAACATTCAACGCAGTATCAATTCGTAAGTCAACCGTTCGTCTTTCTCATCGTACCGACGCTTCTATGCGCTATGAAAAGTGCCTTGACCCTGAAATGACCGTTCCTGCCATTGCTCGTTTTGTTAAACTTATGACAGATGTTGACAGCGGTGTTAAGGTTGTTTCATCTCTTACAGATGAATATGCTTTCCGCTATGACACTGTTGAACTTGATTTTGACAAGGCATTTGTTGACAAGTATACCGGAATTGAAATTGATAATGATACTATCATTTCAACCCTTACTTCTCTTGGTTTTGACGCTAAGGTAGATAACGATAATTTCAGCGTAGTAGTTCCGAGTTGGAGAGCTACAAAAGATGTAACCATCAAGGCTGATATTATTGAAGAAATTACAAGAATTTACGGTTATGATAACTTTGCTGTTCATACCGCAGTCGCTCCTCTTTATCCTGTTCGCCCGGCTGTTGAAAAGACAGACGAGGATATGATTAAAGATATTCTTGTAAATCATTTCAATCTTCACGAGCTTCATTCTTATGTTTGGGCATATTATGACGAATATAAGCAACTCGGTATTGAAGTTGAAGATAATATTAAGCTTGTTAATGCAACAAACCCTAATATTGAAACTATCCGTAATTCAATCATTCCTACTCAGCTTTGCCAGGTTAAGTATAACACTGCTTACGGCACCGATTTTGGCGTATTTGAAATCGGCAGAGTTGCTAAGGGTCTTAACAGCGATAATCTTGTTGATGAGCATAAAATGCTTGCAATCACACTCTTTAGCAAAACAAAGAGTGTTGAAAAGCTTTACTTTGAGCTTCGTGATATGCTTGCAACATTTACCGATAATATTAAGCATAAGTCGCTTGAATTTGCTCCAAAGGCTCAGGCTCATTCATATGAGCACCCAAGAAATCTCAATTCTGTAATATGCGACGGCGCCGAAATCGGTACTATCGGTATCGTTCACCCTGTTGTTTCAAAGAAGATTGATAAAAAAGCTTCAATCGTATTTGCAGAAATTGATGTTAAAGTATTCGCTGCTCTTGTTAACGACAGTATTCATTATGAAGAACCGTCAAAGTATCCTGCAATGGAAATTGACCTTTCATTCGTAACTGACAAGTTTGCCCCTATTAAAGCCGCTATCATTGCAGCTAAGAGCCAGCTTGTTAAAAAGATTGAAGTCGTTGACACTTACTCAGACGGTGACGCAAAGTCTATCACAACTCGTATAACTTTCTCTCACCCTGAAAAAACTCTTACCCGTGAAGAAGTTATGGATATTGTTAATACAGTTATTGATAAACTCGACGCTGACGGCATTAAGCTTAAAAAGTAAATATATCAGCTTATAAAAAGAACCACCGAAGATTAATTTCCTCGGTGGTTCTTTTGTTTTTTGTATTTAATTAATCTTTTTGAAGAAGCATACGGTCATTGTCAAAATCTTTCATTTCTCTTTCACGATAAAGTTTTAACAAATCTGATACTTCCATTTCTTTTCTTGTGTCACTGTCAAGGTCAATGATAATTTCACCGGAGTCCATCATAATTGTCCTTGTGCCGGTAACGAGTGCCTGTGACATATTGTGAGTAATCATCATTGTTGTAATGTTATTTTCTTTAACAATATCGTTTGTGATTTTCATTACTTTGTCAGCGGTAACAGGGTCAAGCGCTGCAGTGTGTTCATCAAGGAGCAAAAGCTTAGGCGTAACTATTGTGCACATCAAAAGGGTTACAACCTGCCTTTGTCCGCCGGAAAGAAGACCGATTTTCGTTTTCATCCTGTCCTCAAGACCCATATCAAATCTTGCGAGGTGTTCCTGAAAATATACTCTTTTTTTCTTGCCGACTGCTTGTGAAAAAAAGCTTGAACCGGCACGGGAGTAGGCGAGCGCAAGGTTTTCTTCAATAGTCATATTTGGAGCTGTGCCTTTCATAGGGTCTTGAAAGACTCTGCCGATAAGCCTTGCTCTTTTGTGTTCAGGCATAAATGAAATATCTTTATCATCAAGAATAATCTTGCCTTTATCCTGTTCAAATGTGCCGCAAATAAGATTGAAAAGTGTTGACTTACCTGCGCCGTTTGAACCGACTATTGTCACAAATTCGCCGTCATTAAGCGTAAGGTTAATGTTGCTTAACGCTTTGTGCTCATTTACCGTATCTTTAGCAAAAGTTTTGGAGACATTTTTAATTTCAAGCATTTTTCTTTGCCTCCTTTTTAGCTTTTGTATTTTGAATTCTGTGCTTTAATTCAGGCACAACAAGGGTGACTGCAACAATTATTGCGCAGGTGAGTTTCATAAGGTTTTCGCTGTTTTTGCCAAAAAGTGAAACATCAATAACAAATGCAACAATAATTTTATAAATTACAGAGCCGACAACTGCACTGACTAAACCGAGCGCAACATTTCTCTTGCCGAATATTGCTTCACCTATAATTACTGCCGCAAGACCGTAAATAAGCGTTCCGTTTGCAAAACTTTGGTCGCTCAAACCGAGATAATGCGATATAAGTGCACCTGAAAGAGCAATAAGTCCGTTAGCAAGAGCTAAGCCGAAAATAAGCGAAAAGTCAACATTAATTGACGATGCCCTAACCATATCAGGGTTGTCACCTGTGGCACGAATACATAAGCCGAGGTGAGTTCTGAAAAAGATAATAAGAAGAATTAAAACGACAATGCAAACAACCGCACCGATAATAAGACCCGCAATCTTTTTATCTGCACCGGTAATGTCAAATCTTCTGAAAAATCTTGTAAATACCGAATTGTCGTTGAAATTTAGATTTGATGAACCCCTGACCATAAGGTTGACCGAGTAAAGGCCGCTCATAGTGATTATGCCTGCCAAAACAGGATGTACTTTTAGCTTCGTTTGAAGCAAACCTGTTATAACGCCTGCAAGCACACCGGCTAAGAAGGCAAAAACGAAGCTTAAAAAGCTAAGTCCTTTACTTGCAACGACTGCCGCAACAGCCGAGCCAAAGCCGAATGAACCCTCAGTAGTAAGGTCGGGTATGTCAAGTATTCTAAGTGAAATGTAAATACCGAGAGCAAGAAGTCCGTAAAGGAAACCCTCCTCGATAGCTGTAAAATAGACTTGCATAAAGTTAATGTCCTCAATAATAGTTTGTAATGTTTTTATTCGTTAACTACCTGAATTTCATAGCCGATTGTATCTTTGTCAGGAGTTTCAAGACCGAGCGACTTAGCAACGCCGGCGTTGAATGTGCAGTAGTCAATTCCGACAACTTCAGACGGAATGTCGCTTACCGATTTGCCTTTCATATATTCAAGGCACTTGTCGGCGGTTTTAGCACCGATACCCTTATCATCAATAGCAAGGGTAGCAAGGCAACCGCTGTTAACTGTGGTTGCGGATGAGCAGTAGGTAGGTATTTTAGCTTCCTCGCAAACCTGAGCAAGAGCGCTTACACCGTCCTGAACAATAGCGTCATTAGGAACGAAGATTACATCACAGCCGTTTGAAATAAGTGTTTCTGTAGCCGATTTAACATCTGCAGATGTTTCAACTGTAGTTGAATCGTATTTGATACCCTTTGAATCAAGATACTTTTGAGCAGAAGTTACTGTGTCAACAGCGTTAACCTGAGATGTTGAATAAACAAAACCCCATTTTTTAACATCAGGAGTGATTTTGTAACCCATTTCAATAATGTCGGAAACAGGAATGGCGTTTGATGTACCGGTTGCATTTTTGTCAGGTTTTGCCATATCTGTAATTACTTTTGCTTCAACAGGAGCTGAAACTGCACAGAAAAAGCAAGGTGTGTCCGAAGCAAGGTTTACAAGAGTTTGAGTACAAGCAGTACCGATAGTAAATATTGCGTCATATGTTCCGTCGTCCATTGAACTTACAATAGTAGTAAGTGTGGTAGCGTCGCCCTGAGCGTCTTTGTAATCAAAACTTGCACTTTCATATCCGTTTTGCTTCATTTCGTCAATAATACCGTCTTTCATATCAACGAAAGCACCGTTAGCGCCGTTTTGAACTACAATACCGAATTTGGCTGTTTTTGAATTGTCGCTTGTTTTGTTGTCCTCACCCTCTGTTTTTGAGCAACCGGCAAAGCAGGCAGCCGCAATAACGATTGCAAACAAAACGCAAGCAATTCTTTTAACTGTTTTTTTCATATGAATACCTCTCATTTATTTATTGTTTTTATTATATTCTTCAAGCTTTTTAAAAGCTTCAAATACCATATCATTTGTGATTTCGTATGGGTTGTGGTCAATGTCTTTCATAGCGCAAACCATAGGCACGAGTCTGTCTAAATCATTTTCGTTCATTTCAATATCTGCAAGGCAGGTCGGAAGTGAAATTGACTTGTTAAATTCAAACATAGTTTTAAACATTTCCTCGTTCCTGTCAACAAGCAAAAGAATAAGCACACCGTAGCCTACAACTTCACCGTGAAGATGCCTTTGCTCAATGTGAGGATAAGAAGTAAGCGCATAAAATACTGCGTGAGCAAGTCCGGTGTTGTAGTCAATTATATGCTCTGCCGTTAAAAGGATAGACGCAATACCCGTTGTAACAATAATGGCAAGCAAAGCCTGTTCAACTTCAAAACTTGCAGTGCCCGATTTAAAATCATCAAGTGCTTTCTTTCCGTATTTTAGCAGGGGAGTAAGGCACATTTTACTTGCAGTAACACCGAGTGCGTGGTAGTGAACCAAATCTTCGCCCCTCGAACTCATTTCAGATTCAAAATATTTTGCGTATGTATCGCCGATACCTGCCCACATAAATTTAGCCGGTGATTTTGCAATAACCGGAGTGTAAATAAAGCAGTGCCTTGGAGGAGCGGTAAAGAAAAACGGCTCTTTAAAACTGCCGTCATCGTTATACATAATTGATACAGCAGTAGTACCTGCACAGTTAGAAGCAATGGTAGGAAATGTAAAGATATCCTTTTTAGTCCTAAAAGCAAGTGCTTTTGCCGTGTCAAGCGCTTTACCGCCGCCTATTGCGAAAATGATATCGGCGTTTTTTACAAGTTCGTTTCCTTCAAGCTTTTTAACATTTGCGTATGTAGCATCGCCGCCGTACCATAAAAAGCCTAAAATTTCAAGTTCACTGCCTTTGCAAGTATCAATAATCAAATTTTTAATCTTGCTTATAGCAGTTTTACCGCCTATGCAAATCGCTTTTTTCCCAAACGGTAAACAAATTTCGTTTATTTTTTCATAAACATTATTGCCGATTGAATAGCTCGGCAATGATATAGAATAGTTTTCCAAAATATCTACTTCCTATATATAAAAGATAAATAATTATAACATTATATAATGCTAATGTCAATTATGTCAAAACCTGCTTTGCATTATTATTTAAAATTTTGAAAAAATAATACGGAATGTGTAGGGTGGTGATAAAATTGAACAGTAGATTTAAAGCACTTGTTATGAGCGTTATTTTCTTTTTTTGCATATTTACTTCTCTCGGTTTTACGATTTGCAGTGTTAGGGTGCTTAACGAAAACGGCGAAACGGTAAAAAGTTATTATTCAACAGCCGATATTACAACTGCTTTGAGCCGAGCATTTGACTATACAAGCAAAAATGCAAACAAAAACAATATTTTAACCGTAAAAATTTCCAAGGGAACATATAATGTCAAATCAACTGTTCATCTTTCAAGCTATACGGTTGTTGATTTAAACTATTCTGTTATTAAAAATGCAAATTTTAAGCGAGGAAATATTTTTAAATCTCCTGAAGATAAAATTTATCCAAAGTATTCTTCGTTAACGCAATGCTCAATAATCAACGGTACTTTGGATGGTAATTATAATCGTAATCGCTCTTGCATTTTGCGTCTTTGCCATTCAAATAACATAAAAATATATAATGTAACTTTTCTTAATAATTATTTTTCCCACCATGCTGAACTTGCCGCCTGTCAAAATGTTACTTTTTTTAATTGTACTTTTAACGGTCAGGTTTCTGACCTTAATATAAGTTCTTCCGAAGCAATTCAAATCGATATTCTTGACAGAATTCACTTTTATGGTTTCACTTCTTACGATAATACTATGAACGATAATATAACTATCGAAAAGTGCACATTTAAAAATGTTTACAGAGGCGTCGGTACTCATAATTATTTTAAAGATATGTACCAAACAAATATTACGATAATCGATTGCACCTTTCAAAATATAACCGACTGCGCAATATCTGCCGTCAATTTTAAAAACATTAAATTCACAAACAATAAATTTCTAAATTGTAAATATTCTGCATTTTACCGTGATAACGGCAAATAACACTTGTCTAATTTTTATTTTTGTTATATACTTAAAAAGTTAGAAGGTGATTTAATGCCGATATCGGTTATGCTAAAACCGGCGTCAAGTAATTGTAATCTGGCGTGTGAATACTGTTTTTATCATTCTCTGTCTTCTAATCGCAAAGATTTTTCAAAGGGCTTTATGAGTGAAAATACTGCAAAAAGAGTGGTTGACACTGCGCTTGAATTTGCAAATGGGACAGATGTTTATTTCACCTTTCAAGGCGGTGAGCCGCTTCTTTGTCCGTTAGATTTTTATAAGTCTTTTGTGTCTTATGCAAAAAAAGCTAATATTTGCGGTTCAAAAATTAACTATTGTCTACAAACCAACGGTACACTTATTAATGATGAAAATGCATTGTTTTTTAAGCAGAACAATTTTTTAATCGGTGTGTCGCTTGACGGTGACGAGGAAGTTAATAAATATCGTGTTTATAAAGACGGCAGAAATTCGTTTAACGATATTATGAACGGTATTGAAATACTAAAAAAGCATAATGTTTCGTTTAATGTACTTTCCGTTCTTACTAAAAATACGGCGCTTAATTTTAGGAAGGCATATCGCTTTTTTAAATCAAATGATTTAAGGTATATCCAGTTTATTCTCGGTCTTAAACCGCTTGAGGGCGAGTATGACAATGATATGTATATGAACGATGATGACTATGCTTATTTTTTAACAAAATGCTTTAATATTTATTATAACGACTATATGCGTGGCGATTATGTTTCGGTGCGTACTTTTGATAATTACATATCTTTGGTAAATGCAGGCAATGCCGAGCAGTGCGGTATGAACGGCTTTTGCTCAACACAGTTTGTTGTTGAAGGTGACGGAAGCGTTTATCCTTGTGACTTTTATTGCACGGATGAATGGCTTCTCGGCAATATTAATGATTTATCGTTTAAAGAACTTTATAAAATGCCTAAATGTGTTGAATTTTTAAAAAGTTCATTTAAACTTAATGACGGTTGCAAAAATTGCGGGTATTTTTATATTTGCCGTGGCGGTGGTTGCAAGCGTAACCGTCAAAGCAGTGATTACTGCAAGGCTTATAAAGAATTCTTTTCTCAGTGCGAATATAAACTTAAACAGCTAAAAAAGTAGGTGCTTATTAATTATGAAAAAGGCGATATCTGTATTTTTATGTGCAACATTGATTTGCTCAATGTTTGCAGCTTGTTCCGATAATAAAAATAAGGTTCAAGAGGAAAACTCAAAAAATAATGAAAATATAGAACTTAAAATAACTACCGACGCTCATTATGCTTCGCTTGATTCGAGTTCGCTTAAAGCGTATGAAAAGCTTTGCAATGCAGTTCTCAATTATGAAAGTGAAGTAAAATTTAATACGGGTTTGACAGATGATGTCAATCAGCTTTTTTACACTTCTTTTCCGCAGTATGTACTTGTTGACGGTATTGATTTTCTTGATGATAACTCAGGCGTATCGATTACTTATGCCAACGACAGGGAAACTCAGGAAGCAAAGCTTAAAGAATTTAACAGTGCAATTTCGTCAATTATGAATGCCTGCAATTACGGTAAAGTGAGCAAAAATGAATATCTTTTTAATGTTTACACCTACATTACTCAAAACTTTTCTGTTGATAACAGCATAACAACCGTATTTGATACCGCTATTCAAAAGAAAGGTATGAACTCAACATTAAGCGGTCTTTTTGAATATTTGCTTCTTCAGGCTGATATTAAAGCCTCTCATCTTATGAATATAGATTCTCAATCTATTGCTAAGATGATTTCTTTGGCTGATTTTAACGGACAAAAATATTTCTTTGATGTTACGAGTGAAATTGAAGATAATCAAGGCAAGGCTTTAAAATATTTTGCTATGGATACGGCAAGAGCGCAGAGTTCTTCACAAGGCTTTATGTTTACCGACAATACTACTGCCGACACTATTGAAAATTCGACTTATTCTAAACTTGGAATGTCAACTTCATTCACAGTCGAATCGTCAAAGGTTAAAGTTTCTCTCAGAGGTAATGATGCTTTTGAATTCAATTTGGACTAAATTCACTTTATATACTACAATTTGATATGTTTGATAAAAAAGATACAAGAAATTGTATCTTTTTTGTTGTATTTGTAAAAATGTTGTGTTACAATATGGCTTATGATTTAACTAAGGGGGATTAGTATGGCTGAAAATGCTTCACTAAAACAAAAAGTGACGACTCTTGTAGATAATGTCAAATATTATTGGAAAGAGCCGCCGAAAGGCAGATATATGTCTTTCAAAGAAATCGGTTCATACGCTTTCGGTGGTATCGGTGCATATCTTATCGTTAGTATGAGCTATATTTGTATGCTTGCAACAACAAATGTATTTATTACAGGTACAATAGGTATTAACCCTACCGATATGTACATATTATATGTAATTGCTACTCTTGCAAGTATTCCGCTTACCGGTCTTCGTGCTTCGATTGTTGATAACACTCGTAACAAAGCAGGTAAATATCGTCCATATATACTTATGATGGGTATTCCGTCTGCGCTTCTTTTCATTGCGATGGTTTGGTTCCCTTATGACAAGCTTTCACTTGTTTTTGGCAACAACGAAGTTTTTGCAGGCAAAACAGCAGATTATCTTGCAAAATGTGTAATTCTTTTGCTCTTCAATGTTATTCTCCAGTTTGTATATATGTTCTTCTATGATGCATATGAAAACCTTATTCATGTTCTTTCTCCAAACTCGCAGGAAAGAGCCGATGTTGCATCAATTAAGAGTATTATATATTCTCTCGGTCCATCGGTCGTAAACCTTATTATGCCTATCGTTGCTGAAAATGTATTCCATACGAATCAGACCGATATCCGTGTTTACAGACTTGTATTCCCAATCTTGGGTGTGCTCGGTTCCGCTCTTCTTGTTATCGTTTATGCTAACACAAGAGAAAAAATTATTCAGGCAAAAACTCATGTTATTCAAATTAAGTTTATTGATGCGTTTAAGGCTGTAGCCAAGAATAAGTATTTCTGGATAATTTCCCTTGCTGGTTGGATAGGCTTCCTTGAAACAGCGTATTCAAATATTCTTTATTGGCTTTATAACTACGGCGGCGCTTGCTCAGGTAATGTTTACGGTATTATCATAACTCTTAACGGTAACTCTGCTCTTTGGGGTATGATTATGGCACCGTTCTTTATCCGTAAGTATGGTAAAAAGAATGTTCAAATTGTAACCAACCTTCTTAATATCATATTCATTCTTGCAATGATTATCTTTACCGGAAAGATTACAAGCGCAACTATTTGGATGGTACTTCTTTGCCTTTACTGCAACGGTATCGTAGGTGCGTTTGCCCACATTCTTAACCCTGCTATTCAGGCTGATATCCGTGACTATCAGCAGTACAGAACAGGTGAAAGAATTGACGGTATGTTTGCTGCAGTTGCAACTATCGGTTCGGTTATCACTCTTATCACATCTTCTGTTATTCCTACTCTTCAGGAAAAGCTCGGTATGAATGTTGAAACTGCAAGACAGGTTGTTAATAATTCAGCTCTTATGGCTCGTAAACTTCCGGGTAATGCTGAAACTATCGGTCAAATGCTCCAGCAGCAGGCAGCTAACGGTCAGGATATTTTTAACGCTTCCAATGCTCTTTATGATGTTGACGGCGTTCTTATTCCTCTTCTTCGTATACTTATTATTGTTGCCGCTGTAGGTGCTACACTTAATGTTATTCCGTTCTTCTTCTATGATTTTACCGAGAAGAAGCAAAAAGCGGTAGTTCGTGTACTTAAAGTTCGTGCTCTTTTTGAAGACTATGCTAATGATGCTTTAAGCGATAAGGAACTCGTTGAAGCTATCGACCTTGTTAATAACGCAAGGGAAATGGCTGTCGCTACTCCTAAAAAAGTATCAAAGAACGACTATAAGCACCTTAAAGGCAAAGAGAAGAAAGCTGCTAAAAAAGCTTACCGTGAAGCACTCGAATTTAATGAAGAAATCGAAACTTCACAGTTTGTTTGCGCAGAACTTGACAAGTTCAATTCAGAAAATGTTATGCGTCAGGTTGCTCTTTACCAAAAGGTATATGATGACGGTCTTGAAGGTATCGTAAATATGGATGTTAATGCAGTTAAGGCTGAACTTGCTACTGCTAAAGCACTTCCGAAGAATAACGCACAACAGAAAGAAATTCGTAAGATTGAAATCGAACTTGCCAAGAAGAAGCTTGCATCTCATAAAAATTATGTTAAGCACTTCGGTTCGGTTAACGAATTTAAAGAACCTGAAATGTCTGTTCTTGAAAGCTATTTTGCAGTTGAAGACAAATGCGACGATAAGCTTGAAGAACTTAACAAGGAACTTCACGAAGCTAAGAAAGCTAAGGACAGCGGTGAAGTTGCTAAGATTAAGGCAGACATGAAAAAATATGCAGATGAGCGTAAAAATGCCCGTAAAGCTTCTAAAGCTGAAATGGATAAGCACGCTATGTTCAATCGTGCCGCTGATGCATATATCACTTCTCGTAAGCTCCTCGTTCAGCAGGAAAACTTTAAGCACCTTGATGAAATTGCAGCTCAGTATGACGAAGCTAAGGCAAGAGCCGAAGCTGAAGAAAAGGCTAAAGACCTTGAAAACGAGCGTAAGCGTAAGGAACTTGAAACAGAACTTGCTAAGCGTAAAGCTGCAAGAAAAAAGAAATAATTTAATATTTAAAATAACTCCCTTGATTTTAAGGGAGTTATTTTTTACTAAAAAAATAAAGGTCGTACCAATCAGTACGACCTTTAATCTTTTTACTATTAAATTAAGTGTAAAACAATGTTTTTGTGTTCGGTTTAGAAAATCTGTAAACACTCATTTCAATGCCGAGCGCAAGATAGATGCAAAGCGACGACGAACCACCCGCAGAGAAAAGGGGAAGTGTGATACCGATACTCGGCAAAATCGAAAGCTCCATACCTATATTAACAAACATCTGTGCAAAAAGCATAACCGAAATACCACTGCACATTAAATAACCTACATTATCTCTTGCTTTAAGACCTGTTGACATAACCCTGATTATAAGCACTGCAAGAATAATAATTACCGCAAGTGCACCGATATAACCGAGTTCTTCACCCGCAACGGTTAAAATCATATCACTCTCATTAACAGGAACAGAGCCGCTTTGCGTCATACTGCCGTTTAAATATCCCTCGCCGAGCCAACCGCCGCTGCCAAGCGCAATTTTGCCGTTGGTTTGCTGATAAAGAACATCTTTATATTGCTCAGGGTAAAACAGCGCAGTAATTCTTTCACGCTGAACGCCGTTGATGATATTAAGCTTCCATGCCGCAACGAAGCCGACAAGAATAGCACAAATACCTGCAACAAAGTAGCCTATATTAACCCTTGCGAAGAATAACATTCCTATAAACATAACAAGGAAAATAAGGGCAGAGCCTGCGTCACCTGTAAGAAGAACAAGGCCGATAGGAATCATACCGTGAATAACGAGCGGTATGATTGTTTTAAGCCTGTCAATATGGTCTTTCACCATATCAAGGTGATACGAAAATGAAATTATAAAGCCTACTTTTAAAAGCTCGGAAGTTTGAAAGTAAAACACACCGAGGTCAAGCCAACTCTTAGCGTCCGGTCTGTCGGGGTTAACCGCAGTACCAAACAAAAGCGTAACAATCATAAGCAGTATGCAACCGCCGGCGATTATGGGCCAAAGCTTAGATATAATTTCATAGTCAATATTGCAAACAAGAAGTGCAAAAACAATACCTGCTAAGGTTGATATAAGCATACTTTTTACACCGCTTGCAATAACCTGTCCGTCTTTGAGCGTTGAATATGTTGCACTGTAAACAAGTGCAAGTCCGTAGCAAGAGCCGATTAATGCGGTGACAAGTGTTACAAAATCAAGTCCGCTAAAAAATCCAACTCTTTTTTTATTCAATTTTAATCTCCTTTCGGTTTTATGATAAACCAAAATATATACTTATTATATTAAAATATATTGTGCCAAATAAGTCAAGTGAAATTTGTGAATTTTTTGTATTAAATTAATGGTTGGAATATTGTATATTATGTGTTATACTATATAGCAAGTTAAATAGTAAAGAGGTTTTTTATGTTAAGTGATATTGAAATTGCACAAAATGCACAAATGAAAGATATTACCGAGATTGCATCTTTACTCGGTATTGATGCTAAGGGTATTGAGCCTTACGGTCATTATAAGGCTAAAATTTCTAACGAAACCCTTGAAAGTTTAAATAATAAAGAGGACGGCAAACTTGTTTTGGTAACTGCCGTTAACCCAACTCCTGCGGGTGAGGGTAAAACTACCGTTTCTATCGGTCTTTCTCAGGCTATCAATAAGCTTGGCAAAAAAGCTGTTGCCGCACTTAGAGAGCCGTCACTCGGTCCTGTTTTCGGTATTAAAGGCGGTGCCGCAGGCGGCGGTTATTCTCAGGTAGTTCCTATGGAAGATATCAATCTCCATTTCACCGGCGATATGCACGCAATTACGAGCGCTAACAACCTTATGTGCGCCATGCTTGATAACCATATTCAGCAGGGTAATGTTCTCGGCATCGACCAAAGGCGAGTTCTTGTTAAGCGTTGCCTTGATATGAACGACCGTGCACTTCGTAATATCGTATGTTCCCTTGGCGGTAAACTTAACGGTGTTCCGAGGGAGGACCACTTTGTTATTACCGTTGCAAGCGAAGTTATGGCTATCCTTTGCCTTGCAAACGATATTTTCGATTTAAAGGAGAGGCTTGGCAATATTCTTGTTGCATATACTTATGACGGCAAGCCGGTTTACTGCAAGGATATTAAGGCAAACGGTGCTATGACCGTTTTGCTGAAAGACGCTATTAAGCCTAATCTCGTTCAAACTCTTGAAAATACTCCTGCTATTATGCACGGCGGTCCTTTTGCAAATATTGCTCACGGCTGTAACTCTGTAAGGGCGACTAAAGCGGCACTTAAACTTGCAGATTATTGTGTTACCGAAGCAGGTTTCGGTTCGGACCTCGGCGCTGAAAAATTCTTTGATATTAAATGCAGATTTGCAAATCTTAAACCGTCTTGCGTAGTTCTTGTTTCAACTGTTAGGTCTATGAAATATAACGGCGGTGTTGCTAAGGATGAACTTGCAAAAGAAAATCTTGAAGCGCTCAAAAAGGGCAGCGTTAACCTTGAAGCGCATATTGATAATCTTCAAAAATTCGGTGTTCCTGTTGTTGTTGCAATCAACCATTTCTATGCCGATACCGATGCTGAAATTGAGTATATTGAAAAAGTTTGTACCGCAAAGGGCGCTGATTTTGCCGTAACAAAATGTTTTGCCGAGGGTGGTAACGGCAGTATCGACCTTGCAAATAAAGTAATGGCAGCTTGCGAAAAAGAAAATAATTTCCACTGCCTTTATGATATAAATATGCCGATTTATGAAAAAATCGAAACTATTGCCCGGGAAATATACGGCGCTGACGGCGTTGAGTATACTAAAGAAGCTAAAAAGAGTATTGACGAATTTATCAGCCTTGGTTGCGATAATATGCCCGTTTGTATGGCTAAAACTCAGTATAGCCTTTCTGATAACCCTGATTTACTCGGCAGACCTCACGGCTTTAAAATTACAATTTCTTCTGCCAACCTTTCAAACGGCGCAGGCTTTCTTGTTTGCCAAACAGGTAATATTATGACTATGCCGGGTCTTTCAAAATCTCCTGCGGCATATAAAATAGATATCGACGAAAACGGTAATACGGTCGGTCTTTTTTAAGGTGAAAATATGACTGAATATAAAACTGACAGTTATGAGCAAACGGTGGCTCTCGGCGAAAAAATTGCAAAGAGTTTGCCGAAAGGCTCGGTCGTCGCTTTTTTGGGCGGGCTCGGTATGGGTAAAACTGCTTTCACTACCGGTCTTGCTAAGGGCTTGGGAATTGATGTTGATGTTTCTTCTCCGACTTTTGCAATTTGCAACACATATATAGGCAAAGATAATACGCTTTATCATTTTGATATGTACCGTGTTGACGGCTGGGATGACCTTTATTCAACCGGCTTTTTCGATTTTCTTGAAACTTCTGCTTATATGGCAGTTGAATGGAGCGAAAATATCTACGGTGCGCTTCCCGATGATACCCTTATGGTTGAAATTGAGCGAATAAGCGACAATGAAAGATTATTTAAAATGTATAAAAAATCAGAGGTAGAAGAATGATTTTATCTGTTGATTCTTCGGCGGTTACGGCTTCTGTTGCTTTGACTGACGGCGAAAATGTAATAAATAACGAATTTGTAAATGCCGGCTTAACTCATAGCGAAACTTTGCTTCCTATGATTAAACGAGTTCTCGGCGATACAAAAGTATCAGACCTTGACGCTATAGCTGTTACTGTCGGTCCCGGCTCTTTTACAGGAGTTAGGATAGGCGTTGCAACTGTTAAAGGCATTGCTTTTGAAAAAAATATTCCTTGTATCAGCGTTTCGACTCTTGAAGCAATAGCATATAATTTTGCTGACGAAAATGTTATCGTTTGCGCTGTTATGGATGCAAGGAGAATGCAGTTTTATAACGCTTTGTTTGAAATAAAAAACGGCAAGGCAATTAGGCTTTGCGACGATAGGGCAATTTCTATTACTGATTTGAGGGAAGATTTGAAAAAATATGACCGTGTAGTTATTGCCGGCGACGGTGCTAAACTTTGCTTTGATAATATCAACCTTGATAATTGTGCTTTAGCGCCGACTGATAAAATGTATCAAAACGGTATCGGCGTTTCCCGTGCCGCAAAAGATAAGAAAAAAATTTCTGCTTCCTCCCTTATGCCGGTTTATTTAAGACTTAGCCAGGCTGAAAGGGAATTGAAGCTTAAAAAGGATAAGGAGAACTAATTATGATAGCATTAGGCAGTGACCACGCAGGTTTTTCACTTAAAGAGGAAATTAAAAAGCACCTTGACGAAACAGGTGTAGACTATATCGATGTGGGTTGCTATTCACCTGAAAGGTTCGATTATGCAATCTCCGCTCAAAAGGCTTGCGATAAAGTAGTTGCAGGCGAGTGTTCGGCGGCAATTCTTTGCTGCGGTACGGGCGTCGGTATTTCAATGGCGGCAAATAAGGTTAAGGGTATTCGTGCTTGCTGTTGTACCGACTATTTCAGCGCAAAGTATACAAGGCTTCATAATAACGCTAATTGCCTTTGTATGGGCGAAAGAGTTATCGGTCCCGGCCTTGCAATCGAACTTGTTGATGTTTTCCTTAATACAGAGTTTGAGGGCGGTAGGCATCAGACTCGTGTTGACCAAATTATGGCTATCGAAAACGGCGAAAAACTTTATTAATACAATATAGGCTTCCCTTTTTTCTTGGCTCCCTCTGTCGAGGGAGCTGTCAGCTACGCTGACTGAGGGAGAGAAACAAAATTTTCCCTTGTGTAAAAAGAAAGCTGTCAGCTTTGCTGACTGATGAAGTAAAGGCGAACATAGTTCGCTTTTATTAAATAGGTGATTATATGAAAAAGAAATTATTAAGCTTATTTTTAATTTTATCAATTCTCGTTTGTTCGCTTTCTGTTATAAATTTTACTGTTTTAGCTGATGATACGGATGCAAACGGTACATTTAAGTATACAAGCTCAACCGGTACGCTTGAAATTTTCAGCGATGATATAATGGTTGATAAAACTGAAGATACTATGTCAAGCTACCCATGGTTTACTTATAAATCATCAATCGAACATATTATTATTCACGACGGAGTAACCAAAATCAGCGATTTGGCTTTTTCAAGGCAGGATAATTTGACCGATGTGGTTATTCCCGATTCGGTGGTTTCTATCGGTAATTCTGCTTTTGCAGGTAATGATAATCTTAATAAATTAACTTTGTCCGATAATGTTACCGAGATAGGCAATTACGCATTCGGCTTTAATTCTCAAATGCTTATTAACCCTAATTTTGAATGTGTTTGTTCTTCTTCAAGCTACGCTCAAACTTGGTGCTTAAAAAATTATGTTCCTTTTCAAACTCCGTTTTCTTCTACGGGTGCTGACTCTGTCAGCGTTGGCGCAACCGGTAAAAAGCAGTATTTTTGGTCTTTCGTGCCAAGTGTAGATTGTACGGTTTCCTTTTTTTCATCATCTAAGTATGATACCGAAGGCTTGATTTACGATTTTGATTCATATAAATATAACGATAATTATGAAATTATGAAAAATTCTTCCCTTTATTATAGCGATGATGTCGGCGATGACCTTAACTTTAAAATTGAAAAAACGCTTAAAGCAGGGAAGAGATACTATCTTTCAACCAAGTTTAAACTTCCGTCAAAAGTGGGTGCAATTAATGTTAATTTTAATTTTTCCTGCTTAAATCATTCTTTTTATGCCGATTGCTTGGAGCAAGATTTCATTTCCGATAATTATGATACCGTGCTTATAAAATGTCAAAATTGCAATGAAATCGAATCTATGCTTTTTATTGACGCTTTTAAACAAAATCTTCCGATTTGTGATGTCAACGGCGACGGTATTGTTAACGCAAAAGATTACTCAATTCTTTTAAAACATTCTGACTAATAGGCTTCCCCTTGAGGGGAAGCTGTCAGCTTTGCTGACTGATGAGGTGAAAGGCGAACGCAGTTCGCCCCTACGGTAGCTTTTCTAATTTAGATGGTTCTAAAATGATAAGATTTTCGTAGGGGGCGAACTGTGTTCGCCTTTTTTATAAACAATAAAAAATTACTATACAATTTTAGAGCCTTGTCTAATAAAAATCATAAAAAATTGCCTAAAAATATTTCCCAAAATTGTTAAAAATATGTTAATTAATCATTGACAAATTAATTGTCATAGTATATAATTTTCTTGTATAATTATGGGGTATATTATACCTATTATTATATACCCACAATTTCAAATCAATATGTATTGATTTTGCTTTAAGGCGTAGTCAGTAAGCCACTGTATATTGATATGCACTTGATTTGGAAAATTATAGGAGGTTTTAAAAAATGAAATTCAAAAGTTCTAAGAAATTGGTATCTTTGTTTCTCGCAATTATGATGGTTGTAACAAGTGTTCCTGCTTTTGCAATCAATGCATCTGCCGCTGATACAGAAGCCAGAGATTCTTATCTTTTTGCTTACTTTGTCGGTGATGATGATACTGCCGATGCTGTAAACCAAAGAGTAAGATTTGCACTTTCAAAAGACGGCATTAATTTCACTTCACTTAACGGTAATTCGCCTATTCTTACAAATAGTCAAATTTCAGGTACAATCACTTGGAAGAATAAGACCGGTATGGCTCATACCAAAGGTGTTCGTGACCCATTCATTATTAAAAAGCCAAATGAAACAGGTTATTATATTGTTGCTACCGACCTTCGTGTAGGTAAAAACGGCGGCAGCTATAACAACTCAAAGCTTGTTGTTTGGGATGTTAACGATTTGTCAAAGGCTGACAAGGTTACTCCTTGGGTTATTGAAACTTCGGGTATGTTTGGTGATACTTATTATTCAAACGGTAAAATCAACAGCGACTATGTTGCTTGGGCTCCTGAAGTTACATATGACTACGATACCAATATGTATATGATTTATTGGTCAGGTCCTTTGTATTCAAGCTCAACTATCCTTTGTGCTTATACTCGTGATTTTAAGACTTTTTATCAAGATTCTCTTGGTGAGAAGGCACTCAACGGTGTAGGTGTTCGTCCTAACACTTTGTTCAGCGAAAGCGGTCAGAATACTATCGACGCTGATATCGTTTATGACAGTTCAAACTCAACATACTATATGGTATATAAGAGAGAGTCTGAAAGACAGATTTACTTTGTAAAGGCTGCTTCACTTGATGGTTTCAAAGGCCAGACAGGTACAAAGTTTGTTGATTCGAGGTATTCGGGTCTTGAAGGTCCGGAACTTTATAAGAGAGCTGACGGTAAGTGGACTCTTATTGCTGACAGATATACTGAAAACGGTGGCGCCGGTTCAGCCGGTAAGTTTGCAATGTATGTAGCTGATTCTATCGATGAATTTATGACAGGTGCTGAGCAGGCTTCTAAGGAAGTTACTACCAACATTAATGAATGTTCACCTCGTCACGGTGCTGTAACTACTATTACTTCAGCTGAATATACTGCTCTTAATGAAGCATTTGGCGGTGCGTCTGAGTCTGAGGGTGCTCTTGTTGCCCGTTATTTCACTTCGTCAGATACTACTGCCGATACTACCGGTCACGGCTACAATGTTTCGTTCCCTAACGGTGGCGTTTCTTATGTTAATGAGTTCAACGGCGTTAAAAATGCAGTTCATTTTGATGCAACTACTTCAAATACTTCAGGTTCAAACCCAATTTATGCCAAGGTTAGAACTGCTGATATGATGAGCAAGTATAACTTCAATATTAACGACGGTATGACTATTACTTTCAAGGCATATGATGAACTTAACGACGGTACAAGCGGTTACACAGGTTTCTTCACTCTTACTGAAACTCCTGACGCTATTCCCGGCCATATGACTGAGGATACAACAAATTATTCTCACTATGACACAGCTTATATGTTCCTTCTTGACGGCTTGGCTCGCGGTATTTCTTCAGGTACTCCCGGCAGTGCTGATAATGGTTCAACAGTGTATGCACAAGATACTTTAGGTAACCAGTGGGTTAATTATAAAATTGTCATTTCAGGTAAAGGCTTTAAAGTATTCCGTAACGGTGAAGAAAAGGCTTCAATGACTTCTGAGCATATTACTGACCAGTGGTATAAGGACCTTTTTGATGACGGTACGCTTCTCCTCGGTACTACTTTGTTTAGCCCTGATAAGAACTATAAGGGTTATCTTGCAGACTTCCGTATCTACTCAACCGGTAACCAAAATGCTGTTGCTGACCTTGATGCTAAACAGGACGAAATAGATGCAAAACAATATGTTATCGATAATATCAATAACACAAAGTCTTACGCATTTGATGCCAAAATCGCTAACGCTGACGATAAATATATGAAGAATATTGTTTACTCAGGCGATTGGGGCGACAGTACTTATACTACTTTCAATAATTTCAGCGATAGTACAGATACAAAGAACAATTTTAAAGTTATGGGTCCGAGTGTTGCAGTAGGCGTTTATTCGGGTTCAGGAACTGACATCAGATTTCCTTTGATAGCTGAAAGTTCCGGTGGTAATAAAACCGGTGTTTCTCCTTATGTAGGTGTTGACCACCTTGCTTACAGTGACAGTAATTTTGCTGTTGGTGGTGCCACTTGGACTCGTTGTTCGGGTTGGAATAATTTAACTTCAAACAGTGATACTGGCCACGATTTCTCATCTGACCCTAACGGTGGAAAGAGTCGTTCTGAAAGTTCTTCAAAAGATAGGTTTGATATGACCGCTACTAAGAATTGGAAGAACTACATGAAATATAATGGTTCAGGTAATACTTCAACTTATTATGATGTTGTTACTAACCCTTCATTTGCATTTCAGGCTGACTATACTTGGTCTTGGGGAGTTTTTAGTAAAAAATGGGGTAACCGCTCCAACTATACCGGTACTGTTGGTGCAACTAACCAAAAGTTCTATGTACTCAATTATCAGCCATTAAAGGAATTAATCGAAAGCTCTGCATTTAAGTCAAACTTCCAAGATGTACTTGATAACGAATGGAAGTATGATGAAACAGCACTTAAAGAATATTATGCAATGTACAGAGATATTCTTAAGTTTGACCTCAAGTCTTGTGACTATTCATCAGAAGCTGCTATTAAAAATGTTGCTAACACAATTAAGACTTTAAAGGAAGGCTATTACCCAACTCCTAAAAAGCTTAAGCAAATCAATGTTACCTTCTCATTTGATAACGGTGATGTTATAACTAAGACAATTAATGCAGGTTCTACACTTGCCGGCGTAGTTCCTTCAAACACAGAAATCGGCTCAAACAACAACGGTACTCACCGTGTATACACTTGGTCTGATAATTGCAGTGAATCAACTGTTCCGCAAAAAGACACAACTTATTATGAAACATTTGAAAATGTTGACTGTTCATTCGGTGCTCCTACTACAGATGACGGTGTAACAACAACAAAATGTACAGTTTGCGGTTATACAAAGACTGAAATCAATCTTAACAAGGATGCTTATAATGCTGCTGTTGAATCGGCTAATGCCGAAATTGCCAACACAGCTAAAAACACAGCAGATTCAATAGCTGCTCTTCAAGCTGTTCTTAACGCTAACAGCAACCCTGACAGCGCTCAAAAGCAGTCTGAACTTGATGCTATGACAAAGGCTATTCTTGATGCTATCGCAAAGCTTGAGCTTAATACTTACACAGTAAATCTTTACTATGTAATTGACGGTACTCAGTCAGAAGTTAAGCAGACAGTAACCGATAAGTATGGCAAATACTTCACATTCAATGCACCTGACGGCAACTATTCCGTTGAAAAGTGGACAAGAACCATAGGTACAGAAAAAGATGAAAAAGTCGGCGCTACTAATACTTCGTTAACAGGTAGAATTGTTAACAATGCCGATTACTTCGTATACGCAAAATCTGTTAAGCCTTCAAAAGCAGACCACGCCGTTGTATCTCTTAAAGACAGACTCGGCAGAGTTGTTGATAATATGTATGTACCTCTTACAGACGGTAAGGCTACACTCGATGTAACTGTTAATGCTGCAAATAGGTCAATCACTGTTAACGGTACAACAATGACTGCTCCTAATGTAACATTCTACGCATTCAAAGAGTTTGAAATTAACGGTAAAACTGTAACAGACGGTACCTACACAATTACAGGTGACACAGTAATTAAAGCTGTTTACGACTTTGGTAAAACATTCACAATTACAACCGATGGTTGTTACGCAGATTATCCTTATGCTTACTGGGATCAGAAAGTTACTGTTACTACCGACAATGCTACAGATTCAACTCAGTGGTATGTAAACGGCGAACTCGTTGGCTACGGCAAGACTTACACATTCAGAGCAAATGCAGATGTAACTGTAACTTGCAAGAATGAAACAACAGTAACAGTTGCTCCGTCAGCCGTTGTTACAAGACTTAGCTACAATAACCCGACAGCAAAGACAATCACCGCTGTTGCTCAGCTTAATGTTCCTGAGGGTTATACTGTTAAGGAAGCCGGCGTTCTTCTTAAAACTTCTTCTGTAAATAATAAAGATGCTGTTGATAACATCGAAAATTACACAGGCACTAAGCCTAACGCTAAGAAGTTCAAGGCTAATAATTTTGTAAAAGATACAAACCAGTATGTAATCAGTGTATATGCATCTAAGACATATGATTCTCTCTATGTCGGTGCTGTTGCATATGTAACATATACTGATGCTAATGGTAAAAATGAAAAAACTGCTTATTCAAATCTCGTTACATACGATTACAAGGCATAAGTGAGGTAATTAAAATGAAAAAATACGAAACTCCTGAATACGAAATCGAAAAGTTTACGATTGTTTCTGTTTTTACCGCATCAAGTCTTGACGGTGATGGTAATAACGGTTACGATAACGGTGACGGTTTTGACTTCTAACTAAAATTTAAGAGCTCTGCTTCGGCAGGGCTCTTTTTTTGCAAAAAAAACAGCCTTTTTGAAATTAACAAAAAGGCTGTTTTTCTATGTAGGGGTCGGCGTCCTCGACGACCCGCAATTTCCAATGCCTAAATACTTAGACAACCGTAGGGGCGAACTGTGTTCGCCTCAATTTCCAATGCCCAAATACCTAGACAACCGTAGGGGTCGGCGTCCTCGACGACCCGCTATTATTTATTCTCGTCTTCGCTTAACTTTTGACCCATAAGCACACCCATAACAGATGCCATCATAAGACCTCTTGTCCAGCCTGAACTGTCGCCGAGGCAGTGAAGACCTTTGATATTTGTATTAAGGTTTTCGTCCATTCTTACTTTGTTAGAATAGAATTTAAGCTCCGGACTGTAAAGAAGTGTTTCGGTTGATGCAAAGCCTGGCACAACAATATCAAGCATTTTGATAAATTCAATAATATTTGTCATTGCACGGTAAGGCATTGCCGCTGTAATATCGCCTGCAACCGCGTCTTTAAGAGTCGGCTTAACATTACTCTTGTTAAGTTCATATTGCCAAGTTCTCTTACCGTCAAGTATATCGCCGAAACGCTGAACCATAATATGACCCGCACCGAGCATATTTGTAAGTTCGCCAACCTTTTGCGCATATTCAATCGGCTGGTTAAACGGCTCTGTGAAGTTGTGGCTTACAAGAATTGCAAGGTTGGTATTTTCACTCTTTTTGTCCTTAAAACTGTGACCGTTAACAACTGCAAGGTCGTTGTCATAATTTTCCTGAGCAACGAAACCGCCCGGGTTTTGACAGAAAGTACGAACTTTGTTTTTCCACGGCCTTGGATAACCGATAAGCTTCGATTCGTAAAGCGCTTCGTTAACTTTTTCCATAACTTCGTTTCTGCATTCAACTCTTACGCCGATATCAACAGTACCCGGCTTGTGAGCAATGTTGTGCTCCTCGCAAAGCTTGTCAAGCCAGTCGGCACCTCTCCTGCCTGTCGCAATAACAATTTCAGGAGCGTTAATAACCAAATCTTCACCCTTATTGTCAATAATTACACCCTTGCAAACGCTGTCTTCAATAATAATATTTTTACATTCGGTTGAAAACATCATTTCAACGCCGTTGTCAGCAAGGAAATTTTGAATTTTAAGATAAAGTTCCTGCGCCTTTTCAGTACCCAAGTGACGGATAGGGCAGTCAACAAGCTTCAAGCCTGCTTTGATAGCATTTTTTCTGATTTCTTTAATAGCGTCACCTGTGTTGATACCCTCAATTTTTGTATCTGCGCCGAATTCAAGATAAATCTTGTCGGTGTAGTTAATAAGTTCCTGCGCATAATCTTCGCCTATAAGCATTGGCAAATCGCCGCCGACTTCGTAGCTCAAACTCAGCTTACCGTCAGAAAATGCACCTGCGCCTGAAAAACCTGTAGTAATTGCACAGCTTGGCTTGCAGTTAACGCAGTGACCTACTTCAGCCTTAGGGCAGTGGCGCTTTTCAACCGGCTTGCCTTTTTCAATCAAAAGCATTTTTTTCTTTGTGCCACGCTTGATAAGTTCGAGCGCAGTGAAAATTCCGGCAGGACCTGAGCCTACAATTATTAAATCGTAATTCATTTTTTACTCCTTTTAGCACAAAAATAAAGCCGAACTGCAATAGCTCGGCTCATTTTATCTGTTTGCTTAATATCTATTGCACATTATATTAGCACATTTATATTTTTTTGTCAATATATTGCAGTTACTTTAACTTTAAAATTGTTGCATATCAAGTTGATTTCTGCTATACTTTATAAGTAATAATATATTTTTATGAGGAATTTGATGGAACAGTCTAAATCTATTAAAGAAATACTTGATACATACGGCAAATATACGGGGCTTACTATGGGCACATCGATGCAGCCGCTTATTCATCAGCAAAGGGATAATATCATTGTTGTTAAAAATAAAGGCAGGCTGAAAAAATATGATGTTCCTGTTTATGTTACCCCGCAGGGCAAATATATTATGCACCGTGTAATTGAAGTGCATGATGACCACTACATTATTGTCGGCGATAATTTGACTAACAGGGAATATGTTACCGATGATATGATTTGCGGCGTGCTTGTCGGTTTTTACAAAAACGGCAAAAAGTATGTTGATTGCACCGCTTCTAAGTGGTATAAACTTTATTCTAAAATATGGGTAGCGCTTTTGCCTGTTCGCCCTGCATTGCTTTTTATCCCGAGATGTATTAATAAAATTAAGCGTATTTTTTCAAGTTTAGGCGGCAAAAAAGATGAAAAATAAAAAGACTGTAAAAACAGATAAAAATGTTCTTAAATGGATATTTAGAGTTTGCCAAAAACAAGTTCCTTTAATGATTTTGCTTGTCGGTCTTAATGCTTTATACGGTGTATCGTCCGTTTTTTTCGCAAAATTTTCAAAAAATATTATTGACGGCGCAACTCAGGCGAAAGATTTCGATATAGTAGTTAAATTTGCATTTTGTATGCTTGGTCTTGTTGTGTTTCAAATGATGCTTAATATCACCAAAAACAGCCTTAGTGAGCGCTGCAGTGCACGCCTTGAAATGATACTTAAAAAATACCTGCTCGATTTGGTGATAAGCAAAGATTATAAAAAAGTCACTTCTTATCACACCGGCGATTTGCAAAACAGGATGTTTAACGATGTAAGGCTTGTTTCAACAGGGTTTACAACGATTATTCCCGAAGCGGCTTATTTCGGCGCAAAACTTTTAAGCTCGCTTATTTATCTTATTATTATCGATAAAATTTTTGCCCTGATTTTTGTTGTCGGCGGTTGCGCAGTATTTTTAATTACACGCCTTTTTAGAAAAACGCTTAAAAAGCTTCACAAAAATGTGCAGGAAACCGAGGGCAAAACACGCTCTTTTATTCAGGAAATTCTTACTAATCTTCTTGTTATCAAAGCGTTTTCGGTTGAAGACAGAATTAATGACACTACCGATGAACTTCAGGAATATAATTTCGGTGCAAGAATGAAAAAGAGAAATTTCAGCATTTGCGCCAATGTCGGTCTTGGTGCTGTTTTCAGCGTGGGCACTGTTTTTGCTATCGCTTTCGGTGCATATTCAATTTTGTTTAAGGGTATGACTTACGGTACAGTTACCGCTATTATTCAGCTTGTTAATCAAGTTCAGTCACCGTTTGTGTCGCTTTCGGGTATTATGCCTAAGTATTATACAACTTTAGCTTCTGCCGAAAGGCTTATGGAACTTGACGATTTGCCGAATGAAACGCAGAAAAACGCAACTGAAATAGATGCAGTCAAAGTATATAAAGAGTTAAAGAGCATTGATTTTAATAATATTTCATTTAAGTATGACCGTGATATAATTCTTGACAATACTTCGCTTAAAATTAATAAGGGCGATTTTGTCGCAATTATGGGTATATCCGGTATCGGTAAGAGTACGCTTTTGAAACTTCTTTTGGGTGTGTTTAATCTTAATTCGGGTTCTATCACTTTTGAAACGGACAGCGGCAGTATTCCTATTGACAAAAATACAAGGAAAATGTTTTCTTATGTGCCGCAGGGCAATATGCTTATTTCAGGTACAATCAGGGATAACATTACTTTTATTAATCAAAATGCGAGTGATGAAGAAATTGAGCAGGCTGTCAGAATAAGCTGTTCAAAGCAGTTTATTGATGAACTTCCAAACGGTATTGAAACCGTTATAGGTGAAAAAGGTTTAGGTCTTTCTGAGGGTCAGGTTCAGCGACTTGCAATAGCAAGAAGCCTTTTGGCAAATGCTCCTGTTATTCTTCTTGACGAGGCAACTTCTGCGCTTGACGAGAATACGGAAAAAGAATTTTTGCAAAATTTGAAAGAACTTAAAAATGTAACTTGTATTATAGTGTCGCATAAGATGGCTGCACTTGAAATATGTAACAAAAAAATTCAAATCAAAGACGGTAAAATTATAAGTGAGGGATAATTATGCTTCTTACAAAATGGGGTAAATCGCTTGACAAAGAGCATCCGCTCAGCGAATATCCACGCCCGCAATTTGTTCGTGACAGTTACATAAGCCTTAACGGAATGTGGAAATGTGCTTTTTGCGATATGCCCGACTGTGATGACGAAAAGTATAGGTACAAAATATGTGTTCCTTTTTCACCGGAATCTCCTCTTTCAGGTGTTAACAGAACGCTTATGCCCGGTGAATTTCTTATTTATAAGAGAAAATTTGATATACCAAAGGGTTTTAATAAAGGCAGAGTATTTATTAATTTCGGCGCAGTTGACCAAATTGCAACCGTTTTTATCAATTCAAAAAAAGTCGGAAGTCATAAAGGCGGCTATACTCCTTTTAAATTTGAAATAACCGATTATATTAATGACGGTGAAAATGAAATAAGAGTTTCCGTGCTTGATTTCAGTGATACTAATGAGTTTTCAAGAGGTAAGCAAAAATTTAAGCGAGGCGGAATTTGGTACACCTGTCAAAGCGGTATTTGGCAAAGCGTTTGGCTTGAATCAACGCCTAAAGAATATCTTGAAAAGGTTAAAATTACACCCGATTATGATAATTCAAGTGTAAGTTTTGAATATTTCGGATGCAAAGATGTTGAAGTATCTGTTTTTGACGGTGATGAGCTGATTGCAAAAACAAAAGATACTACTGTTTCAATTCCTGATTTTAAATCATGGTCGCCTGAAAGTCCGTTTCTTTACAATCTTGAATTTAAAGCGTGCGGTGAAACGATAAAATCATATTTTGGTATGCGCAAGTTTTCTTTGGGTACTGATAAAGACGGTGTTAAAAGGCTCTTTTTAAACAATAAACCTTATTTTCATAACGGTTTGCTTGACCAAGGCTATTATCCCGACGGTCTTTTAACTCCTCCTGCAAACGAAGCTATGGAGTTTGATATAAAATATGTTAAATCTGCCGGCTTTAATATGCTTAGAAAACATATTAAGGTTGAACCGCTTTTGTGGTACCACTACTGTGATGTTAACGGCATTATCGTTTGGCAGGATATGATTAACGGCGGCGGAAATTACGGCCTTGAAGTTTCGGCAATTCCGTTTGTTAATATCACTCTTAATGATAATAATTATAAAACATTCCACAGAACAGATAAAGAAGGCAGAGATTTATATTATCAAGAGCTTGAAGAAATTGTTGACACTCTTTACAACTGCCCGTGTATCGCAATGTGGGTGCCTTTTAACGAGGGTTGGGGTCAATTTGACAGCATTAAGGCATATAAAATGCTTAAAGAACTTGACAAAACGAGAACTGTTGATACTGCATCGGGTTGGCATGATATGGGTGTCAGCGATGTTATTTCAAAACATATTTATTTTACACCTATTAAAGTTAAACAAGGCGGACGGGCATATGTTTTGTCCGAATTCGGTGGCTTAGGGCTTAAAATTAAAGGTCATACTTTTAATGATAAAATGTTTGGCTATAAAGTCTTTTTCAGTATAGACTCTTTGACTAATGCTTATGAAAGGCTGTTTACAAAAACTATCATTCCTCAAATTAAAGATGGGCTAAGTGCAACAGTTTACACTCAGGTTACCGATGTTGAGGATGAACTTAACGGTCTTTTAACTTATGACCGTGAGGTTCAAAAGGTAGATTTTGATACATTAAAAAAGATTAACGAAAGGGTTAAATTAAATGATTAAAGCAACAATTAAAACAAATAAGGGCGATATGAGTTTTGAACTTTTGCCTGACGCTGCTCCAAAAGCAGTTGAAAACTTTGTAACTCATGCAAAAAACGGTTACTATGACGGTCTTATATTTCACCGTGTAATTAAAGATTTTATGATTCAGGGAGGTGACCCGACAGGTACAGGCTGCGGCGGTGAATCTATTTGGGGTGCTCCTTTTCAGGATGAATTTAATCTTGAAGCCCGCAACTATTACGGCGCACTTTCAATGGCTAACAGCGGTCCTAATACAAATGGTTCGCAGTTCTTTATTGTTCAGGCTAAAGATGTTCCAAATTCACTTCTTGAACAAATGGAAGAACTTAAAGAACAGGGTTATCCTCAGCAAGTAATTGATAAGTATAAGGAAGTAGGCGGCACACCGTGGCTCGATTTCCACCATACTGTATTCGGCAATATTATTGACGGCACGGATGTGCTTGAAGATATAGCTTCAACTCGCACCGGTATGGGTGATAAGCCTGTTTATGATGTTGTTATTGAAACAATTAATATAGAAGAGTAATTTTGACAAATTTACCCCTTCCCTTTGATTATAATTAATCTGTGGGAGGGGGTATTTTTTGGTTATATATGTTGATGTGCTTTTTGTTGTTAATTTTTTTATTACATATCTTCTTTTACTTGTAACTTCTCTTATCTCAAAAACGGAAGCCGCTCAGCTTAGGCTTCTTTTCGCCTCGACTGTCGGCGGTCTTTATTCTCTTGTAATTATTTGCGATAAGCTGAATTTTTTAATGAGCTTATTCGGTAAATTCGGCGTTTCGATATTACTTGTTTTTATTGCTTTTTCTTTTAGGCGCTTTAGTATTTTTATAAAAAACTTTTTGATATTTCTATTTGCCAATATGCTCTTTTTTGGCATAATAAGCGTTGTATATATTTATTTGAAACCGCAGGGAATGGCTGTAAAAAACGGAAGTGTCTACTTTAATATTTCTGCCAAACTTCTCCTTTTTTGCGCCTTTTTGGCTTACATAATAACTTTTATAATAATAAAAATCTGTAATCGCACTCTTTCAAAAAACGAAATATATAATTTGACAGTTATCAAAGATAATGTTTCATATCATTTCTTTGCTCTGTGCGACAGTGGAAATAAGCTTAAAGAACCGTTTAGCGATTACCCGGTGATAATTGTTGATAAATCTAAAATGTCTATTGAATGTGAGAGAGTTATTCCGTGCCAAACGGTCTCGGGCGAGGGAATTTTAAAAGCGTTTAAGCCCGATAAAATTATACTTTCAAACGGAAAAAGGAAAACGGAAATTAACAAGGTATATATTGCTCTTTGTGATATTGATTCAAAATCTTATTCGGCTGTTATTCCAAATGATTTAACTGATTTATGAGGTGTTTTTATGTTCAAATTTTTAAAAAAATTATTTTTAAAGCTTTTTAAAAAGCAAAAGTGTTTTTATATTAACGGACCCGAAACTTTACCGCCGCCGCTTTCAAAGGAAAAGGAAGCGGAGATAATGGAGGAACTTCAAAACGGAATTGAAGATAACAGAGAACTTCTTATTATTCATAATTTGAGACTTGTGGTTTACATAGCAAAAAAATTTGAAAGCAAAACAACTTCAACCGAAGATTTGGTATCTATCGGTACAATCGGACTTATGAAAGCTGTCAAAACTTTTAATCCGGAAAAAAATATTAAGCTTGCAACCTATGCTTCACGCTGTATTGAAAATGAGATATTGATGCATCTGCGAAAAATCAACAATATGAAAAGTGAAATGTCATTTGATGAGCCTTTGTCGGTCGATTGGGACGGGAATGAACTTACACTAAGAGATGTTTTGGGAACCGACCCCGATGATGTTTATGAAGAAATTGAGTATGACGATGAAAAAAGACTGCTCAGAAAAACGGTTGATTCTCTTGACGAAAAAGAGCGAAATCTAATGGTGCTTCGTTTCGGTCTTGACGGTAATGAGGCTTTGACGCAAAAACAACTTGCAGATAAAATGGGCATTTCTCAGTCGTATATCAGCCGCCTTGAAAAGAGAATTCTTGAAAAAATCAAAAATGAAATTCTCCGCCAAACGGCTTAATTACCAATTATTTCTTTTTGGCATAGTATAAAATGTAAATTGATTATTATGCGAAAGAGGAATATATTATGACATTTTATATAAAGGTGGGTTCAATTACCAATGCTCAGCGTTCTTTGCGTGTATTAAAACAGCAAGGATATAAATCTCTTATAAAAAAGCTTGAAAACCCGTCACCGCAGGACGGCTGCGGATATGTTGTGGTTGTTAACACATATACGGAAGAACCGCTTCAAATTCTTATAAACGAGGGAATACAGATAAGGGGAGTTGACAAATATTGATTTATTTTGACAACAGCGCAACAACTTATCCTAAACCTCAAAATGTAATTTATGCTGTAAATAAAGCTATGAACAATTACTCTTTTAATAGTGGTCGGGGAGGTTATAAAGAATCGGTCGACACTTCTAATATGATTTTTAACACTCGTGAAAAAGTTGCCGACTTGTTTAATTTTGAACCTCAAAACATAGCTTTTACACAAAATTGTACAGTTGCACTTAACTTTGCGATTAAGGGTTTGGCAAAACAGGGTGACCATTTTATCATTTCAAATCTTGAACATAATGCCGTTGCAAGACCGATTTATATGCTTTCAAAAAAAGGTATAATAACTTATGATATTTTTGAGTTTTCATATGATGAAGAAGAAACATTAAAAAATATAAAAAAGCTTATAAAACAAAATACGAAAGCCATTGTTTGTATGCACGCATCCAATGTTTTCGGCTGTGTTTTGCCGATAGAAAAAATAGGAAAGCTTGCAAAAGAAAACGGTTTATATTTTATCGTTGACGCTGCTCAAAGTGCAGGGATACTTAATATTGACGCCAAAAGGGATAATATTGACATTCTTTGCGCACCGGGGCATAAAGGTTTGTATGCGCCGATGGGCACCGGTTTTATAGCACTTGGTGATAATGTTAAACTTGACACTCTTATTGACGGGGGAACGGGTACGCTTTCTATGCAGCTTCTTCAACCTGAATTGATGCCTGAAAAATTAGAATCGGGTACGCTTAATAATATAGGCATTTGCGGCTTGGGTGCAGGTATAGATTTTGTCAATAACAAGGGCGTAAATAATATTTATAAGCACGAAAACTCGGCAGTATCTTTTCTTTATGAGCAAATAAAGAAAAATGATAATATTACTTTATACACTCCGCCATTTTCAGATGTTTTTCAAGCACCTATTTTGTCTTTTAATTTTAAAGATTACCCGTCTGAAAAAACCGCTTCGCTTTTATCTCAAAAAAATATTGCCACTCGTGCAGGCTTTCACTGCTCAAAACTTGCCCATACTTCGTTTAATACCGATAACAGAGGTACGGTAAGGCTCAGCCCCTCGATTTTTACAAGTTTTGCGGAATGTGAAAAAATTATTAATACTTTAAAAAAACTTTAAAAAACTGAAATATTCACTTTATTTATTATTTTTTGTGTGTTAGAATAATAATAACTAAAGGATTAAGGAAGTCAGTTTATGATAGACAAGATTTCGGATACATTTAATAAAATATTAAGTGTATTTTCAACTTTCGGCATATCGGATGCTCTTGACATCATTTTGGTTGCCGTAATTATATATATTTGTGTACGAATTATAAGAGAAACGAGAGCTATGCAGCTTGCAAAAGGCTTCATTTTTATTGCAATTATTTACGGCGTAGTCAATCTTCTCGGTATGGAAGCGTCGAGTTTTATTTTTAAGGCAATATTCTCAAATATCCTTATTATTCTTGTTATTCTTTTCGGCCCTGAAATAAGGAATATACTTGAGCAAATCGGTAAGGGCGCAACTACAAAAAGTTTAAAATCTATTATCCATCCGGGTGTTGCCGTTGACATAGCCGAGATATCAGATTGTATTGAAGCTGTATGCAAGGCTTGTGCCAATATGAGCGACCAAAAGGTTGGTGCACTTATTTGCTTTGAAAATGAAACGCTTTTGGGTAATGTTATCAAGTCGGGAACTGTTTTGCAGGCAAAGGCTTCAAGGGAACTTGTTGAAAATGTATTTTACCCTAAGTCACCGCTTCACGACGGCGCTATGGTTATTCGTGACGGCAAGATTTATGCCGCCGGTTGTATTTTGCCTCTTACAAAAAAGACTGTTTCGTCTGCCCTCGGTACAAGGCACAGAGCCGGTATCGGCTTAACGGAAGAAAGCGATGCGCTTGTTGTAATTGTCAGTGAAGAAACCGGTGCAATCTCCGTTGCAAAGGGCGGTATTCTTCAGCGTGGTCTTTCGTATGGCGATTTAAGAGATATTCTCACAACCGAATTTGTTCCGTCAGGTTCATCCTCCGATGATAAAATTATTTCTAAGCTTGTAAGGAGGATAAAAAAGTAATGGCAAATAATAACAAAGAAAAAGATACTAAAAAATTCTCTTTAAGAAAGCTTATATATAACGACAAGTATTTAATCGTTTTTTCGATAGTTGCCGCAATTATTATTTGGGTTTCAACTTCAATGAGTCTTTCGCCTGAAACCACAAAAACTATAAGTGTTCCGCTTAATGTTGATTTCAGTGATTCTGCCGCTGACCAACTTGGAATCAAATGTTATGGTGACACGAGAATTGATGTTGATGTTACAATCAGTTGCAAAAAGTATCTTGCTAGGGATATTACAAGTGATGACATAAAAGTGGCGCTTCAAACAAATGTCGTAACTTCAAAGGGTAATTACGAAGTGCCTATCAATGTTACTTCTGTTTCCGACAATGCTGATTTTACAATTTCATCTTATTATCCAAAAACATATAAGGCATATTTTGATGTTGAGGATGAAAAAACGCTTGATATCAATATTGATTATCAAAATAAAGACTTTATTGCCGACGGATATGTTATGGGTGACGCTCTTTTGAGTGAAAAGGTTGCAACGGTTAAAGGTCCTAAATCTTATGTTTCACGAGTTAAAGAACTTGTTGCTAATGTTGATGTTGAGCATAAGTTAAAAGCAACTAAGTCATTTGACATTACTGTAAACCCGGTTGATTCAACAGGCGCGATAGTTGATTATGTTTCGGTTAATACTGAGGCTGAAAATCTTACTGTTACAATTCCTATTTTAAAGGAAACTAAGCTTCCGGTTTCAAGTTCGTTTACCGGTAAGCCCGATAATGTTGATACAAGCGACTTTGATATATCTTACAGCGTCGAATCTGTTTCAGCCGCAGTGCTTGAAGATTCCGGTATTAAACAGGCCAATATAGGTAATATTGATTTTTCTCAGCTTAATGTAGGCAAAAATACTATTAAGTTTGATGTAACAACTCTTGAGGGTATAGTTATTCTTGACGATACTAAGGAAATCACAGTTACTGTTAATGTTCCGAGCAATTTTAAAACTAAGAATATTAATCTTAACAAGGATAATGTAACAGTAGCAAATGTACCTGACGGGTACGAGGCAAATGTTGTGTCTGTTGATGCAAAAACATTTACCCTTGTCGGACGGGAAGCTGACCTTAGCAATGACCAAATCGGTGTGGGTATGGTTGTCGATTTGTCGTCATATAAAAACGAAGATATTAGCGAAGGCAAAGATTATTACGATATTACACCTAATATAGAAAACTCAAGTGGTTGCTGGGTTTACGGCAAATATCGTGCTCAAATTGAAATAGTTAAAAAATAACAGTTTACCTCGGGAATATCAATAATCATTTTAAGCAGTCGATAATTCGGCTGCTTTTTTATGTTAAAAACATATTAATTAATTTTAAGATTTTGTAAAATCAGTGATAAGTTAAATTAACTCAAGTTTTACTCAGTTTTTACCCTTTCTTGATTATATTTTAATTACATAGTTTTATACTTTAGACAACGAATCAGGAAAGGAGAATGAATATGAGCGAAAAATTCAGAACTGTTTTGTCATCAATTCTTGCAGTTTCACTTGTTGTATCTGTAATGACTGTATCAGGCTATGCTTGTTTTGCAGGTGCAAAAAACGACGATATTGTTGATGACACTCAATATACATATATTGCAGACTAATAACCGTGGGGTGCATTAAACTCACCTTGCGGCCATTCGCTTAATTTGGACTGATTTAATATGAAACAAAATAACAATTCTCAGATTATATATACCGACGAAGCAGCGATCTTAAACGGTAATGCTTCTAAAAATAATGAAAACAAATTCAAAGCAAACATAACCGAGTTTTTAAATAAACACGCAGAAATTTGGAAGTTTATCAAATTTACATTTACAGGTGCTTCAACATCTGTTTTGGAACTTGCAGTATTTTGGCTTTTGCAATATGTGATTTTTAAATCACTTAATGAAGTTCCTGTTACAGATAATGCGATTTTGTCATTTTTGGGTATTGAATACAAAGGCTATATGTATTCTTATTTCATTTCGGCAGTTATCGGTTATGCTGCTGCTTATGTTATGAACAGAAAACTTACATTTAAAGCTGACGCAAACCCGGTTCTTTCAACTATTCTTTACACAATTATGGTTGTGTGCACAATTACTTTTAACACATGGTTTGGTTCGTTTCTTGGTACTCTTATCAAAAACAGCGGTTATGACAGCGTTTTTATCGTTCTTTTAACAAAACTTGTGGTTATGACGGTTCCTACTTTGTGGACATATCCTTTAAACCGTTTTGTTATTCACAGAAAGAAAAAGGCTTGATTTTGTGAGCTCGATTTTAATATAATGGGTTTATAAATAGAATTTTGGGTTGGGAATTAAAATGAAATATAAACTTTTGGCGTGCGACCTTGACGGAACGCTTCTTGATGATAATTCTAATGTATCAAATGAAAATTTGGCTGCAATAGGCGAACTTACCAAACTCGGTATTGAATTTACTCTTTGTACCGGCAGAACTTTTTATGAAATTCCGCAAGTGCTCAGAGAGTGTAAAGATATAAGATACATAATTTATTCCGACGGTTCGGTAATTTTTGATAAAAAGCAAAATAAAAAAATATATGCAAATTATATTGATAATAAAACAGATAAAAAACTTTTTAATCTTTTGTCATCTTATGACACTATGATTGAATATTACGACGACGGGCATGCGAAAACCGACAAATCAAAATTAAACGCTCTTTCATATAAATATTATAATATCGACCCTAATTATGTCAGCGTTATTGAGCAAACACGAATAGGCTTTGATGATTTTGAAAAAGCGATAGATACTTTTACTCATACCGAAATGCTTAATATCTTTTTTAAAGAGCAAAACGAGAGGGAAGAATGTTTTGAAAGATTAAAAGAGCTTGCTAATCTCAATTCTACGACATCAATGGATAATAATATTGAAATTATGCTAAGCAATGTTTCAAAAGGCAATGCACTTGAAATTTTGTGTGACACTCTTAAAATCGATGAAAAAGATGTTATAGCTGTCGGGGACAGTTGCAACGACCTTTCAATGTTCAGCTTTGCGGGAACATCGGTTGCCTCCGGCTCGGCAAATGAATTTGTCAAAGATAAAGCAGATTTTGTTGCTTGCTCTAATAACGAACCGATAGTAAACCATATTCTTAATAATATAATTAGGTAAGAGGTATATTTTATGTTTGGTAATATACATTTTCTTAATACAGGTCACAGCGATTGCATTATTCTTGAAAGTGACGGTAAAATTGCTATGATAGATTCGGCAGAGGATACAGATTTTCCTGCCGATAAACCGCATCTTAATCTTAAAGGATATGAAGATATTGTAGTTAAATATCTTTTAGACCATTTCAAAAGTGAGGATGGCAAGGTCAATATTGAATTTGTGCTCGGTACGCATGCTCATTCAGACCATATAGGTGGTTTTGATACGGTTATAAATCATCCCGATATAATTGTAAAAACAGCCTACTTAAAGCCTTACAGAAAAGAAAATATTTGCCTTTACGAGCGCAAGAGATGGGATAATGTTGAGGTCTATACTCAGATGCTTGACGCAATTAAGAAAAATAATGTGAAGCTTATTGACAGCTTTGATGAAAAAGAAATTTCCCTCGGTGATTTCAATATTAAATTTTATAACGGCGCATATAAAAAACATTTGATTAAATTCGGCGAAAATGTAAGCAGTGTCGGTACCCTTGTTGAAATCGGTAACACAAAAGCATTTTTAGCCGGCGATATAAATTATAAAGCGGGTGACGAAAAGAAAATTGCTGACAAAATCGGCAATGTTGATTTGCTCAAAGTGGGTCACCACGGCTATTTTTATTCAACATCTTTTTACTGGGTAAAAAAACTCATGCCCAAAATTGCAGTGTTTTGCAATGAGTATAAAGGTGTTTACCCGGATGTTAAGTATAAACTTAAAAATATTTCTCATTCAAAACTTTATGCCACTATGGACTCAAACGGACTTATTGCTCGTTTTGACGGCGAAAATATTAAGATTGAGGAAAACATTATGTAGCCCAACCTCTGCGTAATACTACTATTACGCATTATTACACAAAAAGTCTTGAGTACACGCTTAAATGCTGTGCTCAAGGCTTTTGTTTATGTTGACTAACTCTGTAATTAAGTGGTAAAATATATATAGAATGTTGAATTATTCAACAGAATTCGGAGGGAAAATTATGAGTAAATACGATGGTACAAAAACACAAAAGAACCTTGAAGCCGCTTTTGCAGGCGAATCACAGGCAAGAAATAAGTATACTTATTTTGCTTCGGTTGCAAAAAAAGAGGGCTTTGAACAAATTGCTGATTTGTTTTTAAAAACAGCAAATAATGAAAAAGAACACGCAAAAATGTGGTTTAAGGAAATGGAAGGCATTTCCGATACCGCTTCAAACCTTAAAGCTGCCGCTGAGGGTGAAAATTATGAGTGGACAGATATGTATGTAGAATTTGCTAAAACTGCCGAGGAGGAGGGTTTCCCTGAACTTGCGGCTAAGTTTAGACTTGTTGCGGCTGTTGAAAAGCACCACGAGGAAAGATACAGAAAGCTTCTTGAAAATGTAGAAACCATGAAAGTTTTTGAAAAGAGTGAGGTTAAGATTTGGGAGTGCCGAAACTGCGGTCATATTGTTATCGGCACCAAAGCACCTGAAGTTTGTCCTACTTGCAATCATCCTCAAAGCTTCTTTGAAATCAGCGCAGAAAATTATTAAAACATCGGAGCGGTTTTCCGCTCCTTTTTTATTTAGGAAATATGTTATTTAAGCGGATATTTGATATACAAATCGATTGTTATTATTTATGATATAGATAATAAAGCAATTTATAAACGAATTATAAAATAAATTGTAAAAATGCACAAAAATTATATTGATAAGATGATTATTTTATTGTATAATAGTTGTGTTATTATTTTGAGAAGGAGCGTTTTTGTGATATGAGATACCCACAAATCGTTAAAAAAATGTCACTTGAGCAAAAGGCGGCTTTTGTTTCAGGTTATGACTATTGGCATCTTGAGGAAGCACCTGAGCTCGGTCTTCCTAAAATTATGATTACTGACGGACCTCACGGTCTTCGTAAAGCCAAGGGTAAAGACTATGTTCCTGCCGAGGGTGAGGAAAAGAAAGGCGGAATCGGTCTTGGTAATTCTGTACCTGCTACTTGTTTCCCACCTGCCGCTACTTCATCTTGCTCTTGGGATGAGGACCTTTTAAGGCAAGAGGGCGAAGCTATGGGTCAGGAATGTTTAAAGGAAAAGGTTTCCACTATTCTCGGTCCCGGCACAAACATTAAGCGTGCACCTGTTTGCGGTCGTAATTTTGAATATTTCAGTGAAGACCCATACCTTGCAGGTAAGTGTTCTGCGAGCGTTATCAACGGCGTTCAGTCAAAAGGCGTAGGTACTTCGCTCAAGCACTTTGCTTGTAACTCTCAGGAAGCATTTCGTATGGTTCTTAACGAAGTTATCGATGAAAGAACAATGCGTGAAATTTATCTTCCTGCATTTGAAATTGCAGTTAAGGAAGCTCAGCCATGGACTGTTATGAACTCTTATAACAGAATTAACGGCGTTTACGCTTCACAAAATAAACACCTTCAACAAGAAATTCTTCGTGATGAATGGGGTTTTGAAGGCTTACTTGTTACCGACTGGGGCGCTTCTGTTGATAGAATTCCCGGTCTTCAAAACGGTACTGACCTTGAAATGCCAAGTTCGGGAACACTTAATCAGGATAAGATTGTTGCTGCAGTTAAGAGCGGTGAACTTGACGAAGCAGTTCTTGACGAAAGAGTTGACAATGTAGTTAATCTTATTATGAAGTCAAAGCCTGCTCTTGAAAAAACACATACATTTGACCCTAAGGCTCACCACGCAATCGCTCAAAAGGTTGCTGAAGGTTCAATGGTTCTTCTCAAGAACGACGATAAGATTCTTCCTCTTAAAAAAGGTCAAAAGGTTGCTGTTATAGGTGAGATGGCAAAAGCACCTCGTTTCCAGGGTGCAGGTTCATCTGTTATTAACCCAACAATGCTTTCAAACGCTTATGACGAACTTGAAAAGCTTGGCGTTGACCTTACATATGCTCAGGGTTATTATAAATCAGCTCCTACTAAGAAAGATAAGAACAGACTTAGTGACGCTGAACTTACAAAGCAGGCAGTTGAAGCTGCTAAAGGTGCAGATGTTGCAGTAGTATTCGTTGGACTTACCGAAGACTTTGAAGGTGAGGGTTACGACAGAGAAACTATCAATATGCCTGCTAACCACAATGCTCTTGTTTCAGCAGTTGCTAAGGCTAATGCTAATACTGTTGTAGTTCTTGCAGGCGGTTCGGTTGTTCTTATGCCTTGGCTTGGCGAGGTTAAGGGTCTTCTTAATTCGGGTCTTGGCGGTCAGGCAGGCGGTATTGCCGTTGCTAATATCCTTACAGGTGCTGTTAATCCATCCGGTAAGACTTCTGAAACTTACCCGACTTCATTTGAAGTTAACCCAACATATGGCAACTATCCGGGCGGTCCTGTTACTTCTGAGCATAAGGAATCTGTATTTATCGGCTACAGATATTATGATTCTGCTAATCTTGATGTTGTTTTCCCGTTCGGTTACGGTCTTTCATACACCACATTTGAATACAGCGATATCAAACTTTCATCTGATAAGATTAAGGATACTGATACAGTAACAGTTTCATTCAAGATTAAGAATACCGGTGATGTTGACGGTGCTGAAATTGCGCAAATTTATGTTTCTGATAAGGAATCTACAATTTATCGTCCTGTTAAGGAACTCCGTGCATTTAAAAAAGTATTCCTTAAAGCAGGCGAGGAAAAGGAAGTTTCACTTGAACTTTCAAAGAGAGCATTTGCTTTCTACAATGTAAATATTAATGATTGGTTCGTTGAGTCAGGTGATTTTGAAATTCTTGTTTCAGCTTCATCTCGTGACCCTAAGCTTTCGGCTACAATTTATGTTGAATCAACTGTTGAAGCAGAAGTTCCTGATTACAGAGCAACTGCTCCTAATTACTACAACAATGTTGCTAATATCACTCGTGATGATTTTGCTAAGGTTTACGGTGAACTTCCAAACCCTGAAATTGACAGAACTAAGAAAATTGACCTTTATTGCTGTCTTAATGACGCTCGTCACACTAAGTGGGGCGGTAAGCTTTGCAATATGATTACAAAGATTATGAGCGGTATGGGTTCTGACGCTAACGGCGACGGCAAGATGCTTGCAGCTATGGCTACTCAAATTCCTATTCGTAACTTTATAGCTATGAGTATGGGCGTATTTTCACCTGCAATGGCTGACGGTCTTCTTATGATGCTTAATGATGACCAGTCAAGCTTTGTCGGTTTCAGCAAGATTTTCTGGAGACTTGGCGGCGCTCTTACAAGGCTTCCTGCTCTTCTTAAATCTATCTAACATATAATATTAAAACGGTTGTCATTTTTGGCAACCGTTTTTTACTGCAAAAAGCACCTTGCAAATTAATGCAAGGTGCTAATTTTATGTATTTACTTTTTAGACAAAGCTTAGTGCTTGATGTCATCCCACTTAACGCCGTTAATGTGGAAGAGGTCATCAAACTTGTAAACATTGTGTTCTTCCTTAGTGTGGTTAGGATACCAAACCTGAGCAAAGAATGGGTTAGTTTTAGCAACTTCGTCATAGTTCCATTCTTTCTGAGGAATGTAGCATTCAGGACACCAGTGACCGCCAAGAAGGATAAGAGCAGGTGAAGCTTCAAATTCAGCACCGCAAGTGCCGCATTTCCATTTAAGCTTAGTAGCCATGCCGCCCTTAACCATTGTTTCGCTGAGGCATTCACCGCCACGGAACTTAGCTGCTTGCTTCATATCTTCAATGTCAAGCTCTGATTCAGGCTTGCTTTCATCATAACCATGGTCAAGCTTGAACTGTTCAGCAGCGCTGCTTTCTTTATCAAACTTGATGATTTCGAAGTCTTTCCAATTTGTAGGAATCTTGTTGTATTCTTCAAGTGAGCCATAGTAAGCTGACATTCTTTCAGGGTTGTTGGTCTTAACCCAGTCAAGTGTACCAAAGTCAGGGGTTTCGGCAATCTTCTTCATAAATGGCTTTGCACAAGCTGCAACAAGGTTCTTAGGAAGATATCTTGGTATCTTGAAGTAGAATTCAACATGGTCAGCAAGTCTGTTAAAGTAATCTTTAACAGGAAGATTTTCTCTGAAGTGGAGATAATCTTCAAGCTTGTCACCGTCTGCATAGAACTGACCGTGGAAGTTCTTAGTAATGAACCAGTTTGGCTCAAAGAGCTTTTCAGGGCCTGCGAGACCGAGAGTGCCGAGAAGGAGACATTCAAATTCATAGTTTGAAATTCTGTATTCCTTACCTGAACCGATATTGTAGAAGTGATTCCAGAAGTCAGAACCAAGGTTGCCTGCTTTATCTTCAAGAACAAGGTTACACATAAGTCTGCCTGAGTCTTCAACTGTACACCATTCAAGTACACCGTTAATAGGAACATGGAACATAATAGGGTCCATGTTTTTAAGAATGTTAGGATAAAGGATACCTGACTGACGCATTACAACCCAGTTCTTAATGCCGCTTTCAACGAAAGTGCGTTCAGCAACAGTCTTTGAAATTGCATAGTGGTCATAAATAGAAATTTTGATAGGGTCGCCGCATCTACCCCAATGGATAGGGTAATTACGGTCGCCTGTTTCAGCAACAGTACCGACATAGCAAACTTTAACAGCATCAGGGTTCGGCTGAGCAAGAACAGCCTTGCAAATGCTCTGAGCTGCACCGATATTTGTTTTCTGAGTTCTATAAGGCTTCCAGTCAGCAGTAGGTGAAACCATACCGCCAACATGAAGTACATAGTCAGAACCGGTTACGCCTTCAAGAACTGAATCATAATCGTTAAGGTCACCCCAAACAATTTTGATATTTGGCTTTGCCATTAAATCTTTAAGTTTTTCTTCGTTCTTTGGGCTCTTTCTTGCAAGCATCTTAATGTTGATGTCGCTTGGGTGCTTGAGCATTTCCTGAACAGCAGCCCAACCCATATTACCTGTACCACCGGTAATAAATACGGTTTTCTTAGCCATAATTTTCCTCCTTATAAGGCTTACGCCTTTAATTGCTATCTAATTATAAACTATTTATTAAGAAATTACAATAGGAAATATAAAATAACCTTTATAATTTATAAATATTTGTTGACTTTGTGGGTATATTGATGTATTATATATGCGATGTTAATATGCTTTATCAAGAGTGGTTGAGGGACAGGCCCAATGAAACCACAGCAACCTGCTTTTTGAGTAAGGTGCTAATACCTGCGGCTTACCGAGTGATGATAGCTTTGTGCACACGCTCGTTTCGTGTGCTTTTTTCTTTTTTAAAGCAATTAACAAATATTTTTGATGAGAGGAATTCATTATGTCAAAACATTTGTTTACCAGTGAATCTGTAACAAAAGGTCATCCGGACAAAATCTGTGACCAAATTTCAGATGCTATTCTTGATGCTATGCTTGAGCAAGACCCTCAAAGCCGTGTTGCTTGCGAAACTACTTGCACTACCGGTCAGGTTCTTGTAATGGGTGAAATTACAACTAAAGCTTCGGTTGATATTCCGTCAATCGTCAGAAAAACCGTTTGTGATATCGGCTATGATGACGATAAGAAAGGCTTTAACGGCAATACTTGTGCTGTTTTGCTCGCTCTCGACCGTCAGTCACCTGATATTGCTATGGGCGTTGATAAGTCACTTGAACTTAAAAATGATGAAGAAGATGAGTATAACCTTAACGGTGCAGGCGACCAGGGTATGATGTTTGGTTACGCTTGCAACGAAACTAAGGAACTTATGCCGCTTCCAATCAGCCTTGCTCACAAGCTTGCTGTTAAGCTTACAGAGGTTAGGGAAAACGGTACTTTACCTTATCTTTATGCCGACGGTAAAACTCAGGTTACAGTTGAATACGAAGACGATAAGCCTGTAAAGGTTACTGCTGTTGTTGTTTCAAGTCAGCATAGCGCCGATGTTGAGCTTTCTCAGCTTAGAAACGATATTATTGAAAAGGTAATTAAAACTACTATCCCTGCTGAATTTATTGACGAGGATACAAAGTATTTTGTGAACCCAACCGGCAGATTTGTTATCGGCGGTCCTCACGGTGATTCAGGTCTTACCGGTCGTAAGATTATTGTTGATACATACGGCGGATATGCTCGTCACGGCGGCGGTGCATTCAGCGGTAAAGACCCTACAAAGGTTGACAGAAGTGCCGCTTACGCTTCCCGTTGGGTTGCTAAAAATATCGTTGCCGCAGGTCTTGCAGATAAGTGCGAAGTTGAACTTGCTTACGCTATCGGTGTTGCTAAGCCTGTTTCTGTTATGGTTGATACTTTCGGTACAGGTAAGCTTGACGACGAAAAGATTGCAGATATCGTTAATAAGGTATTTGACCTTCGTCCGTCTGCTATTATTGACAGACTCGACCTCAGAAAGCCAATTTATAAGAATGTTGCAGCTTACGGTCATATGGGCAGGGAAGACCTCGGTGTTTCATGGGAAAAGACCGATATGGTTGATGAAATCAAAAAGTATATGTAATTATATAAATGCAAAAAGCTCGGTTAATTCCGAGCTTTTATTTTTTGATGTGATAAATTATAGTTTAGCGGGAAAACGCAGTTCACCCATACGGTGATTTTCTATTTTAAATAGTCTAAAATGATAAGATTTTCGTAGGGGCGACCTGTGGTCGCCTTTATAATTTATTTTCCTTTATTATATTTTAATAACGAGCCTAAATAATACAAAACGATGTATAAAACAGGTACAAGGCAAGCGATAATAATATCTCTAATTCCATTGTAATTATTAAACAAACCTCTTACTAACATTTCATTAGTGAAGAGAAACATAAAATAAGTGTCTGGCATTGTAATATGCAGTATACTTATAATTTCTAAAATAATTAATACTGTTAAATAAGAGAATGACGATTTTTTGTTTAGTCTTTTTGAAAAGAAGATGCCAAATATGAACGGACAAACGAATGAAAAAATAATTAATATTACAACAAATTGGTTAGATAAATTGCCGTTTGACGCAGAAATATTAATCAAAGGTAAAACAGATGTAATTGAAATAGATAATCCAAGCATTAATGTATCTATAACATAATCTTTTAATGAATACTTCATATAACCACCTCCGATTTAAATATAACATAAAAGTGTGAATATTGTCAAATAATTGTCAAAGTGTTTATATTTAATTTATTTTAAATTTAACGCAAAATCAATACATTTGTTAAAAAAATCTTTTCTTTGCTTTTCTGTCATTGTCCATTTCCAAGATTTTTCATTCTCGTTTAATGGGTGCTTGTCCGATGCGATAAGAATTGAAATTGAATTTAAACCGAGATATTTGCTGACTGAATATATTGCAGATGTTTCCATATCAACTCCGATTGCTCCTTTGCTGCGCCACAATTCTTCTTTAAAGAAAGTTTGACGATATACCGCATCAGTTGATACGATAGGGAAATTGTATGAATTATTTATAAATCCCGTTGCTTTTTTCAAAAGCATTGCATCAGGTTCAAAAAATTCAGCGGTTTCATAATAATGCAAAGAGGTTCCTTCTTCGCTAAATGCTTTATTAGGAATTAAAATATCACCACTGTTTACATTACTTGAAAAAGAGCCAAACATACCTATTGTTATTATGTTTTTAACATCTAATGCGGCAAGAGTTTCAATGGTATCAACTGCCTGAGGTGCGCCATATCCGCCGTGTAAAAAACAAATATCCGAATTATTAATTTTATAAATAGGACAGGAATTTAAAAAGCGTGGAAAATGATTACTGATTTTTTTAGTTTTATAATGTTTAGTTGTATATTCAATACCGCCACGCATGAAAAATAAAATTGCTGTTTTTGGCAGTTTGTCTATTTTATTACTGTGTGAACTCGCTATATGTTTTTTAGCAGTGATTATGGCAGGTGTATTATCGTTTTTAAATTTCCACATAGTTCTTCCTCATTAAAAATAAAGGGTGAACTGTGTTCACCCTCAAAGAGTTATTATAATTTCTTGTCCTTATCAAGTGCTTTATCAACTGCATTGTGAACCGCTGCTTCAAAGCCGTCCGCTTGGAGTGAAGTTACGCCCTCGATAGTTGTGCCGCCCGGAGAGCATACATTGTCAATAAGCTGCCACGGGTGTTCGCCGCTTTCCAAAATCATTTTTGCGCTGCCTAAAACAGTTTGAGCAGAAATCATAAGTGCATCGCTTTTTTTCATTCCGTTTTTAACACCGGCACGAGCCATGGCATCAATAAACATATATGCAAAAGCAGGACCGCAACCGCCGATAACACCGAAAAGAGGGAAGAAACTTTCATCAAGGCAAAGCACTTTGCCGATAGCATTCAAAAGAAGTTCAACATTAGCTTTGTCATCGTCATTTACAAGCTCGTTAAAACAGTATGCTGAAATTGCTTCGCCGACTTTTGCATTGATGTTAGGCATAACTCTGACGATTTTAGCCTTGCATTTAAGGTTGCTCTCGATAAATTCAATGGTTTTACCTGCGGCAATGGAAATTAAAAGCTTGTCACCTACTTCGCCGTCAATAGTGTTCAATACAGAAGATTGAACATTTGGCTTAACTGCAAGGAAAATTATATCGCTTGACTTAACAACTTCAATTTCACTTTTGCAGGCATTAATCTGCTTGCTTTCAACTGCTTTATTTACTGCCGGCTCATAAATGTCATAAGCGTAAACATCCGATGAATTGACCGCATTATTATCAATAATCCCGTTAATGATTGCAGACGCCATATTGCCGCAACCTATGAAACCTATTTTCATATTTACACATCCTTTAATTTGCTTATTTTATAATAGCATTATTTTATTCATTATTCAATGTTTTCTTGTCTTTTAATTTTCTGTATTTTTCTTTTGTGGCAAGTCCTCCTCTTATATGCCTTTCTGCTTTATTTTGCTCAAGTACCTGCTTAACCTCACTGCATAAAAGTGGGTTAATCATAGCAAGTCGTTTTGTAACATCGTTATGTACTGTTGATTTGCTAATTCCGAACACAACAGCGGCTTGTCTTACGGTAGCACCTGTTGCAATTATGTAGTGACCTAAATCTATGCATCTTTTTTCTACATTACCAATCAAAGATTTCACCTTCCTTGGTAATGTATATGAAAAGATATGTAAAATAGAACAAACCCCACACCGATTAGATGTGGGGTAAAGTTAATTATTTTGCCTTTGCGGTAGTTTCTGTAGCAACTTCGCCGATAAGGTCGGCAAGTGTCTTTTGTTGAAGTTCGTCAACAGAATCATATTTGTTTTCTTCTGTTTCTTTACCGTCTTCAAGAAGAGTTAAAGTAAGAGTTTTACCTCTGACTTTATATTTGTAGTTAACCTTAGCCTGTGAGCTTGGGTTGATAAGTGTCAATTTGTTGCCTTTAACAGTGTACTTACCTGAGAAGTTAACTGTTGAAAGGTAAGAGTCATATGTACCGTCTTCATAAAATACATAAGCTGAAAGACCCGGTGATGACTGACTTTGCCATTTGCCTACGAGCTTGTCTTCGTTTGAAAATGCGCTGCTTACTGCTGCTGCAGGGCTTTGGTCTGTTGCAACGCAATAGATACCGCCGGCAGCTACAAGCGCAACAATCACAGCAACAACAATAATTATAGCAAGCTTTCCTTTTGATAATTTTGCCTTTGCCATAAATTTACTCCTTTAAACCTTTGTTCTTTAATAATACATCAATCTTATTTGAAGAATCAAGGAGAGAAGATACCGACATATCGTGGTTGAGTGTGTCAATCAAATATGCAGCATATTTTGAAAGCTCAACACTTACATACCATTCTCTGCTTAAAAGTTCAGGTGATTGATATACACCGTTTGTTGTGAATACTCTATAGAATACACCATCTGCATATGCTTTGTCAAATACATCAAGACCGTTGCAGAAAAGACCGAATGTAGTACAAACAAAAATTCTGTTGCAACCTAAGTTTTTAAGCTTCATTGCAACTTCAAGCATTGATTCGCCGGATGAAATCATATCATCAACAATAATAATATCTTTGCCTTTTACGGAATCACCGAGATATTGATGTTCAACAATAGGGTTTCTGCCGTTAACAACTCTTGTATAATCTCTTCTCTTGTAGAACATACCGAGATTTACACCGAGTTGAGTTGCAAAGTAAATACATCTGTGAAGTGCGCCTTCATCAGGAGAAATAATCATTAAATGGTCTTTGTCAATTTTCAAGTCATCAATGTTATTAACAAGAGCCTTAATCATTTGATAAGTTGGCATAACATTTTCAAATGACTTGTCAGGAATAGCGTTTTGTACTCTCTGGTCGTGAGCGTCAAATGTAATGATATTTTCAACACCCAAATGTACGAGTTCTTTAAGCGCCATTGCACAGTCGAGTGATTCTCTAGAACTTCTCTTGTGCTGCCTGCCTTCATAAAGCATAGGCATAATAACGGAAACTCTTTTAGCCTTTGAGCAAATTGCAGAAATGACTCTCTTTAAATCTGAAAAGTGATCGTCAGGTGACATAGGAACTTCCATTCCGTACATATTGTATTTGCAACTGTAGTTGAATACATCACAAACAATGTAAATATCGTAACCTCTTACAGTTTCGTTAATAACACCTTTGCCTTCGCCGCTGCCAAAACGAGGAATTGAGATGTCAATTTTATATGTATCTCTCTGATAACCGAAAAATGCGATTGATTCCGCATGCTCAATAGCTTGTGTTTTACGCCATTTTACAAGGTATTTATCAATCTTGTCGGTTAATTCTTCGCATCCCGGCATACCGATGATGCCGAGCGGACCTATAGGAATTGTGTTAATGCTGATTGCTGTTTGTCTTGCCATGTTAATAAGACGCTCCTCTCAAAAGTTCACGATTATTCTACAATAAAAGCATAATATTGTAAATATGTTTTTTTAAAATATGCTGTTTTTTAACTATTCTACAATTTTTTCTTTTTTTCTTCTTTTGGTTTTGTTAAATTTTAAAGAAGAATTGTCGTATATTAAATAACCGCATATTCCAACTGCAGTAACTGCTGTAATTAGAGCACCGATGCCAAATCCTGACGGTGAGTATTTATATTCAATAGTATGCTTACCTGCAGATAATTCAATAGCAAGAAGAGTACCGCCGATTTCAAAAGTTTCTTCTTCTTCGCCGTCTACATATACTTTCCATCCGTCATCATATGGAATTGAAGAATACAGGTAGCAATCTTCTTTCGCATTGATTGTGCCTTTGATTGATGTGTCGTTATGAGATTCAACATTGAGTGATGAAGTATTGAGTGCATTGTATGCATTTTTAAGAACTGTATCGTCGCAACTGTATGCATAAAAATCAAATGATGTGCTTTCGGTTTCCATAGTGCCCGCATCAAGTGAAACTTTAACTTCATCGCCTGCATTGTGGAAACCGAGGTCAAATATATATTCCTCATCAATGTTTTGTGTCATACTTGAAACTTTAGCAGAGTTCACAGTTAAACTTTTAAGGTCGCTTGACTTAACATAAAGGTAAAGATTTCCGTCAATGGTAGGCGAAAGGGTGACTGTTTCAGTGCCGTAAGTTGAAGATGCGTCACTTTTATCAAGCCAGAATGTTCCGTTTTGTGTAACTTCATCACCGGTAACACCGTCAAAATCTGTGCCGAGATAGTCAACATTTTTAAATACGCCTTTGTATCCTGTTGCAAGTTCAACAAAATCACTTTGAAGTTCAAACGGGTTTCCTTCGTCTGTTACCCAATCTTCAACATTTGAATTTACACCATATGCTATAGGGAGGTTGTATTTGTTTTTATAAACAGTGCTTCCCTCGTCATATGCTTCATAAATTTTAGAGTAAAGATTAGCCGACGGTTTAAGACTTACATCTGTATGAATAAGATATTTGATGTTAAACATCATATTGTATACAGGCGTTTGAGTATTATATGTGTAGCTGTTTATTCTGTTACCAAACATACCGAGATTGTGCTGAAGTTGCGAATACGATTCGTATGCCATAGATGAGAATACGGAAATTCCGTTGTAGTTATAATAAGCCGGGTCCATACGAGTGTTTAAATAACAAAGCTCGGTTCTGTAAAAACCATCGTCGTTTGATTTTATATATTTGATTGAATCGGTGTAAGTGTCATAATTTTCCTTGTATGCACCGTTTGTTTGCGAAATTTGAATACCGGTAATTGAACTGATAACGGTTTCACAGATAAGAAAGATTACAAGAGTAGCACTGAGGAGCTTCTTCGGAGCACTTTTGTTTTTACTTAAAAGAAGGTAGCCGCACCATAATGCAATTAAAATAATTGTTGCATAAATAGTTACATTTGTCATTTTGTTAGTTAAAAACTTTTGACAAATAACGACTACAGCTATTAATGCAAGACCTACATATGTGATATCCTTCGCCTTGATGCCTTTAAGATTTGTGATTGTTCTGTAACCCATTGCTGCAATGAGGAATGAGTACATATATGAAAATCTGTAAGGTAAATCGTTAGGGAAGTGGAAAGCGTGCCAAATATAGTTTGCACAGTTATTGTTGAAACAAAATACAAAGAATACAAGAAGGAGTACATATATTACCTTGTCTTTAATTCTGATTTTATCATTAACTAAGAATAGCGGAAGAAGTACGAGTGTAAGTATTCCCGTGTATACATTAGGAAGAACATTGTCACCGCTGCTTCTTATCGTTGTTTCAAGAACCGCAAAATGAGAAGTAATAAAGTCTAACAAGTCAAAGTAACTTGTAAATGTTTCGGGAAATGTGCCCGATGTAGCTGAACTGTTTTTAAGAATCATAAACACGGGCACAAGGGTGATTGCACATACCATTGCCGAAAGAATACTTGCAAACGCAAACTTTATGCCTCTGTTTACAAACATATTGTTCATTAACGCTTTGGTTGAAAACTTCTTTTCAAACTTCGCATTAGGATTTATTTTGCCATCGTTTTTAAATGAAATAATAAAGTAAGCAAGAAAATAGAGCACTGCAAATATGCAACTCATATAACCCATATAATAATTGGCAAAAAACAAAATTACCATTGATGCGGTGTAAAGCTTAATGTCGCCCTTTTTGAATATTGTTTCAATACCCAAAACAATAAGCGGCAGCATAATCATACCGTCAAGCCACATTACATTCCAGTAATAAGCAAGAAAGTATGCGCAAAATGCATAAAGTACGCCGAATACGCTTACATATATATTGTTTTTGCCAAAACTTTTTTTGAGGTAATAACTGAAAGTTGCGGCAGATAAAATACACTTTATAGATACAAGAAAAGTGATTGCAAATGAAATATCTTCTTTGTCAAAAAGAAAGATAAGTACGGTAATAGGACTTGAAAGATAGTTAAGATAGTTACCGAGAAAGCTTGAACCGCCGCCCGTTGTCCAAGAATAAAGCAAACTTTTATGCTCAAGTATTCTGTCATAAAGCTCAGCAAAAAGCGGACCGTACTGGTGGTAAAGGTCCATCCTCATAACTGTATAATCACCGAAAGGAAATGTTGAATAAAAAATATAAAGAACAGTTATACAAATTGTCGCAACTGCGGCAGAAAGTACAACATATCTGTTTTCAAAAAAACATTTGTATATTCTTGAACTTTTAACGCTTTTTGCTTCATAATCACAGTCGAAAACAAGTGTTCTGTCATAAACATAGTTAAACAAAAACGCTGTTAAAATCGATATAAACCAAGCAAATGAAACAGGCATATCAAGAAGATTATAAAATGCAAAATCGGCAAGTTTATAAAACGCAAAGTTAACCGCAAATCGAATCAGTATAAAAATAATTTGTTTAACATTTGATGAATTCACCTTTTTTGCAAAAACAAATTTGCGCTCAAGGAGATATGAAACTACGCTTGCAACAATAAATGCAACAACGCAGCTTACCGTGGTTGAAACGCCGAAAAAAGTTTTAAAAAGTTGTTTTATTGCAAACAGTATAAAAAGAGAAGCAATACTCATTACCGAGTAGCTTACTGTTTCACCGTTGATGAATTTATTGGTTTTGGGTTTTGTTAATAGTCGTTGATTCATTTATTTTACTCCGTCAATCAAAATATTAATAGTATACATATATTATCATATTTGAAATAACAGTTCAACCGAAAAATTGTTATATATTTCTAAATTTATGCATATTATTAAGCAAGGTGATTTTATGGACAATATTTATTGTGTTATTGAAAAGTTTTCTAAACCTTTAAAGGAATTGTTTTTATCGTTTGACAGAGTGACTCTTTCAAGCATTACCGAAATTAGGATTAGAATTAATAAGCCGATTATTTTATACATACTCAACAAACCGTATTTTATCAGTAAATATGACAAGCTTATCAACTACTGTACAGAAGATTGCAAAATCATTTCCAAAGAAGAGTTTGCACTGATACTGAACAACTTATGCAACAACTCTTATCACACAAATATAAACACTATGATTAAAGGCTATGTAACCGATGAAAACGGTTCAAGAATAGGCTTGGCAGGAGAGGCGGTATATAAAAACAATGTTTTAACAGGGTTAAGAAATATATCTTCCGTAAATATAAGAATATCCCATGATATTGCAAACTGTTCTAAAAAGCTTCTAAGCCTGATATATAACGATAATTCAGGAAGTTTTATTATTGCGGGTCCTCCGTCAAGCGGTAAAACAACAATGCTTAGGGATATTGCAACAATTCTTTCAAGCGGATACCAAGGCTGTTATAAAAAAGTATCAATAATTGATGAAAGATGTGAAATAGCAGCAGGCTTTGATGTAGGTATTAACAGTGATGTTATCAGTAATTTCTCAAAAGCGGCGGCTATTGAAATGGCGGTCAGAACGCTTTCTCCGGAAATTATTATTTGTGATGAAATAGGAAATATGAACGAGGTGGAAGCTATAAAATTCGGCTTTTCCTGCGGTGCTTCTTATATTGTGTCTGTTCATTTAAAATCAATTCAAGATTTATCAAGAAACCAAATACTTAATTCGTTGATTGAAACAGGAGAATTTGACTATATTGTGTGTCTTAATCAGCTTTCAAAAGATTTTGACATTATTAAAATAGCGGAGGCAGACTTTGAAAATTATAGGAATAGTAATGATAATGACTTTTTTTATATTCCTGGCAATTTTGATTGCGGACTATGAAAAAGGAAAAATAGAATTTTGCGACAAAATGATTTATATCGGCGAAGAAATACTTATTTTGATGAATTCAACAATACCCGATACAAACGGTGTGTTTGCGATACTTAAAAACAGTGAAAAGCTCAGAGATATAGATGTTTTTGATGTTGCGGCTTCTTCGCCGCTAAAATCATCGGAAAATGAAAAAATTAAAGATTATATCGATTTGGTCGGTAAATGTGATGTTGATACGATGATAAAGCAGTCACAGTATTTTTGCGATTATTTCAGATTGATAAAAAACGATTATCAGCAATATTATAAATCGCATTGCAAAATAATTTATGCTTTTTGTATTTCAATAGGCATTGTTATTTCAATATTGCTGGTTTAGGAGGAAAAATGGATATTAACTTCATTTTTAAAATAGCCGCAATAGGAATAATAGTGGCAGTGTTAAATATGGTTTTGATAAGAAGCGGGCGAGAGGAACAGGCTATGCTGACTACTCTTGCGGGAGTAATTGTCGTACTTATGATGATTATTCCCCAAATAAGCGAGCTTTTTTCAACCGTAAAATCTCTTTTTGATTTATGATTAAGATTATTGCCATTGTTTTTTGCGCACTGCTTCTCAATATTATTCTTAAAGATTATGCGAGGGAATTTTGCGTTTTTATTAATATTGTGAGTGCTTGCATCATCTTTTTAATGATTTTTAATGATTTAAAAAGCATAATCGAACAAGTAGATACTCTTACACAGTCGGTTGGGGTAATAACTCCGTACATAAAAATTATGCTTAAAATACTCGGCATATCAATGCTTGCGGGTCTTCTTTCCGATTTGTGTCGTGATAACGGTGAAATTACACTTGCAAATCAAACGGAACTCTCGGCAAAAATCATTATTTTAGTTACAGCGCTGCCATTGTTTTCAACGATAATTAATATTATGACAGGAATACTTAAATGAAAAGAATATTGAAAATTACAGCTTTTGTTTTTGTAATAGCTTTTATATTGCTTTATCCCATAAATTCTTTTGCCGAGACGGATACTGATTATCAAAATCAGTTGGAAAATTATGATTTGTCATCATTTGATTTACTTGATGACGAAACAAAAGATTTACTAAAAGAACTCGGAATTGATGATTTCGGTTATGATAATTTGAGCAATATTTCAATTAAAGAAATAACCGATTATATCCTATCTCTTTTTTATAAAAAGTTTGATACACCGCTTAAATGTTGCCTTGTAGTTATATGCTTCATTATTTTGTCGGCTCTGGTTAAATCGTTTGATTTTCATTTGTCAACCGACAGTGTTACAGATTTATATTCGGTAATCACAAATTTGGTTATTGCCGTATTTTTAATGAATCAAATCTATCCGGCGTTAAAACTTTCATGCTCAACAATAAGACTTTGTGCCGATTTTACATATGCGTTCTTTCCTGCATTTTGTATAATTTGTGCTTCTAGCGGTGGGGCGATAACATCGTTTTCGGTAAACGCAAGCTTACTTGTTTTGTCGCAGGCACTTAATTTTATTTCAGCCAATATATTTCTGCCTGTAGTTAATTGCTTTATGGGAATAAGTATTTGCTCAGCGCTTAGAAAAGATTTGAATTTGGCGAGCATTGTAACAACTTTCAAAAATTTGATAACAAAATCAATATCTACGATTTCGGCAGTGTTTGTATCGTTTTTGTCGTTAAAAACGGCTGTTGCTTCACGGGCAGATGCACTTGGACTTCGCTCGGTACGATTTGCAATAAACTCTGTTGTGCCTATTATAGGCAGTTCAATAAGCGAAGGACTTTTGTCGATTCAAAGTTATTCAAGCCTTGTTAAAACCGGCGTAGGTGTAGTGGGTATTATCGCTGTATGCGCAATATTTTTGCCGGCAATAGTCAGTACGACTTTGTGGCGAATATCGCTTTCTGCTTCAAATGTTTTTTCAAAAGTATTTTTCAATAACGAATCGACTTGTGTTTTGGATGCATTTAATGCAGTTCTTCTTATAGTGAATGTGCTTTTGATTTTATCAATGGTTACAACCATTATTTCCCTGGGAATTTTGGTTGCTTCAAAAACGGTGAGTTAATGGAATTTTTAAATAATTGGACTTATACGGTTTGCATAACTCTTATAGCCTCTGTGATTTTTTCTCTGCTGCTTCCTAAGGGCGGTCACGGCAAAGTCGGTAAAATTGTTATAACGGTCTTCATAATAATTTCGTTTGTTATTCCTTTTGTCGGCGGTCAATTCAATCTTGATTTCGGCGACTGTTTTGTTAACGATAAAAGCGAGCAAACGATAAAAGAAAACTCATATGAAAATATTATTAAAACTAATATTGAAAATCTTCTTACTCAGGGCAGTTTTGAAAATTCAAAGGCAGAGGTAAAGGTTGATTTAAAAGATGATGAAATTTACATAAAATCGGCAGATGTTTATATTCAGGATGAATATGACAAAGATAAAGTAAAAGATTATGTTTTTGAAAAACTCGGAATAAATGCGAAGGTGTATTACATTGGTGAATAAAATTCGGGATGCATTAAATTTAATTCAAAAAGGTGACGGTAAAAAGGTTAAAATTATTTGCGCTGTCGGTTTAGTCGGAATAATTCTTATAGCTATGTCGTCGCTTTTTCAAACCGATAAAAGTAAATCGAATGTGGCAGACAACACCGCTGTTGATTATTCTTCTTATTCAAAAGAAACCGAGCAAAAGCTTACGGATATTGTGTCTTCAATATCCGGTGTCGGCGAATGTAAGGTTATGATTACTTTTGAAACGGGGAGCGAAAATGTTTATGCAACAGACAGTGAAACAAAAAGCGATGATAACTCGGTGGATGATAAAAGCGAATATGTTCTCTACAATTCTTCAAATGGAGAAAAAGCGCTTTTGATTAAAGAAAAGTATCCTGCCGTCGGCGGGGTAAGTATTGTTTGCGACGGTGGTGATGATGAAACGGTTCGAGAAGCAATAATCAATACAGTTACTTCTCTTTTTAATATATCGACAAACAGAGTTTCTGTTTCCAAAATAAAATCTAAGGGTGGTTAATTTGAAAAAAGAAAATAAAGACAAACAAAAAAATGAAAAATTGAAAAAAGAAAAACCGATTTTAACTGAAGAACAAATCAAGAAAAAACGAACGAGAAATACAAGAATAGCCGCTTGTTGTTTTCTTCTTTTGCTCGGCGTCGGCGTTGCGGGTAACTGGTATTGGGAAAACAGTGACCTGCCGGCAAAAATAAGCGCCGTTTCAAGTGAAAAAGACAAGGTTTTGGGAGAAGCTACTTATGTTGATGCAACAACCGAAGCACCAAAGGAAAGTGCATATTTTTCGTCTGCAAGAGTTGAAAGGCAAACCGCTCGTGACGAAAGCCTTGAAAAACTTCAAAAAATAGTTGATTCAACAAAAGAAAACGATAAAGCACATATTAATGCGGCAGAAAAAATTGCTTCAATTTCCGATATGATATCTGCCGAAAATAAAATTGAAACTCTTGTTAAAGCCAAAGGCATTAATAATTGTTTGGCAATAATAAATGATGACGGCACAAAAATCAATATTATTGTTGATGTTAAAGATTTGACAGACAAAGTAATTTTACAAATCAAAGATATTGCCGTATCTCAGCTTGGTTGCAGTTTTGAGGATGTTACTATTATTCAGTCAAATTAAATTAACAAAATATTTATATTAATATCTTGTATATTTATTCAGTCTGTGTTATAATAGTTCAAAATTAAGGAGGCTTAATTATGGAAATAATATCAAAAAGTTCTATGGGCGAGCTTATTATATCCGATGAGGTTCTTTCATCAATCGCAGTTAATGCGGCTAAAGATGTTGACGGTGTTTCATCATTTTGTAACAAGCCGGTTGATGTAGTAAATACAATTAAGCAGGGCAGTCTTAAAGTGATGAGCCCTGTAAGAATAAAGCAGGATAATGACGGTTTTTCAATCAGTATTTATATTAATATTGCTCCGGGTAAAAAGTTTCAAACTGTCGCAACGGGTGTGCAAACTTCTGTTAAGGAATCTGTACAGAATATGACAGGAAAATTGGTTACCAAAGTTAATGTTATTGTAGCCGGTATTGATTTTGAAGAGCCAGTAAGCTCTAATGAACCTTGTGAAACTGAAGAGTAACAAAATCTGCCGGCAAGTTAATTTTGTCGGCATTTTTTATTGTAATAAATTTAGGAGAATTTGAATGAAAAGAAGTGAAATGAGAGAGCAGGCTTTTCTTCTTACTTTTGAAGGCTTGTTTTCAAGCGGCGAAGATATTGACGAAGTGATTGAGCTTTACAGTGAAAATGTTGAAGCTGTAAGCAAATACGCAAAGGATGTTTTTACCGGCGTTAAATCATCAATAAACAAGTATAATGAAGTGATTAACAAATACTCCAAGTCGTGGAAAGTCAGCAGGCTTCCGAAAGTTACGCTTGCAATTTTGTATGTTGCGCTTTATGAAATGGAAAATGTTGAAGATGTAGCCGACAGTATTGCTATTAACGAAGCTGTTGAGCTTGCAAAAAAATATGCCGGCGAAAATGATGCGTCTTATATTAACGGTATTTTAGGCGCCGTATCAAGAGGTTAATTATGTACCTCGGTTTTGATACAAGCAATTATACTACTTCGCTTGCAATGTTTGACGGCAAAAATATTTTTCAGCAAAAGAAACTTTTAACCGTTCGGCATGGCGAAAGAGGGCTTAGGCAGAGTGAAGCTGTTTTTCAACATACCGTTAATATGCCGAATCTTGTTAATGAACTTGATTTTGATAATGAAGATATTAACGCAGTAGGTGTAAGTGCAAGACCAAGAAATATTGAAGGCAGTTATATGCCGTGTTTTACCGTTGGTATTAATGTTGCAACTGCCGTGTCTAAGTTTACTTCATCTAAGCTTTATACCACTTCTCACCAAGTGGGGCATATTTTGGCGGCGCTTTATTCCGTAGATAAGCTTGAACTTGTTAATGAAGAATTTATAGCGTTTCACCTAAGCGGCGGCACAACCGAAGCTCTTTTGGTAAAGTCTGACAAAGATGAAATTATCAAGGCGGAAATTATTGCTCAAAGCATCGATTTAAAAGCCGGACAAGCTATTGACAGAACGGGTGTTTTGCTTGGCTTAACTTTCCCTTGTGGCAGGGAAATTGACGCTCTTTCGCAAAAGAGTGATAAAAATTATAAAATTAAGCCGTCAATGAAAGGCTTTGACTGTTCTCTTTCAGGTGTTGAAAATAAAGTCAAAGCTATGATTGAAAGCGGTGAGAGGCGAGAAGATACGGCAAAATTTGTTTTGACCTATATTTCTTCAACTCTTGAAAAAATGACGGAGCTAATTATCAAAAAGTACGGTGATTTACCGCTTGTTTATGCCGGCGGAGTAATGTCAAACTCTTTTATAAAAAGCAATATACTTAATAAATTTGATAACGCTTATTTTGCAAAGCCGGAATTTAGCTGCGACAATGCGGCAGGCACTGCAATTTATGCTTATTTGAAAGATAAACAAAATGAATATTAATGCATTAACAGTAACACAAATTAATACCTATATTAAAGCTTTGCTCGATGAAAATATTCATTTGAAAAATATATACATTGTCGGCGAAATAAGTAATTTTCTTCATTATTTCAGAAGCGGACATATGTATTTTACCATTAAGGATGAAAATTCACAGCTTAAAGCCGTTATGTTTTCCTCTTATGCTTCAAGGCTTAAATTTAAGCCGGAGGACGGTATGCGTGTTTTGTGCCGTGGCAGAATTTCTGTATATGATAAGGACGGCACATATCAGCTTTATGTTGAGGATATGCAACCCGACGGTGTCGGCGCTCTTTCAATAGCTTTTGAACAGCTCAAAGAAAAGCTTGAAAAAGAGGGTCTTTTTGACGAAATATATAAAAAGCCTATTCCCAAGTATCCTAAAAAAATAGGCGTGGTTACTTCAGATATGGGCGCTGCTGTTGAGGATATTAAAAATATTACAAAAAGGCGATATCCTATTGCCGAACTTGTTATTGTGCCTACTTTGGTTCAGGGCGAGCAAGCGTCCCCCGATATTGTGAAATCAATAAAAAGACTTGACGCACTCGGCGATATTGATGTGATTATAGTCGGTCGAGGAGGCGGAAGCCTTGAAGATTTGTGGGCATTTAATACCGAGCAGGTCGCAAGGGCAGTGTTTGAGTGCAATACTCCGATTATTTCCGCTGTCGGTCACGAAACCGATTTTACTATTTGCGACTTTGTTTCGGACTTGCGTGCACCTACACCGAGCGCCGCCGCTGAACTCGCAGTACCCGATATTAACAATCTTATTGATTTTCTTGATAGTGCAAAATCTCGTCTTTTAGCGCTTTTAACATATAAGCTTGAAAGAGAATATCAAAAGTTTGATGATTTAACCGTCGGCAGCATACTCGGTGAGCCTAACGAAATAGTTAATCAAAAATGTGATGATTTTGATGTGCTTAAAACAAGGCTGATTGATTCTTTTTCTTATTTGATTGAAAAGAAAAACGGTGAATTTAATACAACTGTTTCAAAACTTGACGCACTCAGCCCACTTAAAGTATTAAGCCGTGGATATACGATTGCAAATAAAGATGAAAAAGTTGTTTCAACTGTAAATGATATTAAAGCAGGGGATAAACTTAACTTAACTTTTTCAGACGGCGTGGCAAATTGTGAAGTTAAAGAGGTAATTAAAAATGGATGAAAATATGAAATATGAGGACGCAATTAAGCGCCTTGAAGATATAGTAAATAAGCTCGAAAATTCTACCGAGTCTCTTGACGAAAGTATTAAGCTTTTTGAAGAGGGTGTAAAACTTTCTCAGTTTTGCTCAAGTAAACTTAAAGCGGCAGAGCAAAAAATTACTATGTTAACTAAGGAGAATAATAATGACTGATATTGAATTTAACAATATTTTAAGTAATGATATTAGAAAGGTTGAACATTCGCTTCTTTCATTTTTGCCTGATTCGCACGACGGTCAAAACAGTGTTGTTGAAGCAATGGAATATAGCTTAATAAACGGCGGTAAAAGGCTTCGTCCTGTTTTTGCGCTTGAATTCGCTGTTGCCTGCGGCGGTTCAAGAGATGATGCACTTCCTCTTGCCTGTGCAATGGAATTTGTACATACATACAGTCTTATTCACGATGATTTACCTTGTATGGATAATGACGATTTAAGGAGAGGTAAGCCTAGTTGCCACAAGGCTTTTGGCGAAGATACTGCGCTTCTTGCGGGCGACGCTCTTCTTACTCATGCTTTTGAAATTATCGCTTCCTGCGACCTTTCAGATGATAAAAAAGTATCTGCTTCGCTTCTTTTGGCTCAAAATGCAGGTGTAGGCGGAATGATTGGCGGTCAGGTAATTGACCTTATATATGAAAAGGAAGACCCTACGGTTAAACAACTTTTAAATGTTTACAGGCTCAAGACAGGTGCACTTATTTCTGCGGCTTGTCTTATGGGTTGCATAAGTGCCGGCGCAGATGAAGACAAGCTTTTGGCAGCTTCAAAATTTGCATATTCACTTGGTATTGCTTTCCAAATTCAAGATGATATTCTTGACATTATCGGCGATGAAAAAGAGCTTGGTAAGCCTGTAGGTTCGGATGCCGAAAATAATAAAACAACTTACGCAACCTTAGTCGGTATTGAAAAAGCGAAAAACGATGTTAAAAGACTTACCGATTCTGCTATAGAGCAACTTGATGCTTTTGAATCACCTGAATTTTTGAAAGAACTTGCAAAAACTCTTGTCAGCAGAAAAAAATAATTCGCTTTAAATAGATTGAAAAGAGAGATATATTATGTCAGTTCTTGATAGAGTTAATTCTCCGAAAGATTTAAAAAAACTGAATGAAAATGAACTTGAAGAACTTTGCAGTGATATAAGAAAAATGCTTATTAACACTGTTTCAAAAACAGGCGGTCATTTGGCTTCCAACTTAGGCGTGGTTGAACTTACGGTTGCAATGCACAAGGTATTTAACAGCCCACAGGACCAAATTGTTTTTGATGTAGGTCATCAATGCTATACTCATAAAATTTTAACAGGCAGGAAGGACAAGTTTGGCACTCTCAGATGTGAGGGCGGTATAAGCGGTTTTACCCGTCCGGTTGAAAGCGAGCACGATATTTTTTCGTCGGGTCACAGTTCAACTTCTATTTCTGCCGCTGTCGGTCTTGCACGGGCAAAACAGATAAAGGGCGAAAAGGGCAAGGTTATTGCAGTTATCGGCGACGGTGCTCTGACCGGAGGTCTTGCTTATGAAGCGCTTAATAATTCGGGCAATGATAACAGTAATCTTATCGTTGTACTTAATGACAACAATATGTCAATAAGCAAGAATGTCGGCTCAATGGCTAAAAATCTTACTACTATTCGTACTTCCAAAAAGTATGTAACTTTTAAGTCTAAGTTCCAACATCAGCTTGCAAGAATTCCTAAAGTCGGTACTGAAATAAATCGATTTTTCACTTATGTTAATACTAAAATTAGAAAAATGATTTACAAAGCTACATTTTTTGAAGATTTAGGCTTTAGATATTACGGCCCTATTGACGGTCATGATATTGACGCACTTGTTGATGTTTTTAATGCGGCAAAGGCGCATAACCATTCTGTTTTGATTCATGTTAATACCGTTAAGGGTAAAGGCTATTATCCTGCTGAAAAAAACCCAACGCAGTTTCACGGTATCGGAAAATTTGATATCAATACAGGCGAGCCAATGAGCAGCGGCAAAAACTATTCTGCCTGCTTTGGTGAAACCATGTGCAATTTTGCAAGAAATGATGCAAGAATATGCTGCGTTACTGCCGCTATGGCCGAGGGTACGGGGCTTTGCAAGTTTGCCCAGGAATTTCCTAAGCGATTTTTTGATGTCGGTATTGCCGAACAGCATGCAGTTACATTTTCTTCCGGTCTTGCCAAAAACGGACTTGTGCCGGTGTTTGCGGTTTATTCAACATTTCTTCAGCGTTCGTATGACCAGCTTGTTCACGATGTTGCAATGCAAAATTTAAAAGTTATTTTTGCTATCGACCGTGCAGGCTTTGTAGGTGCCGACGGTGAAAGTCACCAGGGTGTGTTTGATACTTCGTTTTTAAACTCAGTTGTCGGTCTTACTGTTTTTGCACCGTCAAATTTCAGCGAGCTTGAAGCTATGTTTTATCAAGGAATATATAAAACTCAGGGCGCTGTTGCGATAAGATATCCCCGTGGCAATGAAGAAATTGTTCCTGTAAAATATGACTATAATCATGAAAACTATACAGTTATCGGCGACGAATCAAATAAAAAGTGTATTGTTTCTTATGGACGAGAGTTTTGTGAAAGTGCAAAAGCTTATGCCGAGCTTGACGATGTATTTTTAATAAAACTTAATCAAATTAAGCCGATAGATGATACGGTGTGTGAACATTTGAAAAAATGCGAAACAGTCTATTTTTACGAAGAAAGCATAAAAAGCGGTTCTGTCGGTGAAATCTTTGCTTCAATGCTTATTGAAAATGATATTAATGTTCATTTTAAACATTTCGGTATTGATGATGAATTTGTGAAACAAGCAAGTGTTGAACATCAACTTGAACATTATAATCTTGATGCGAAGTCAATAATTAAAGAGGTAAGTAATGGCTAAAAATAAAATAAGACTTGATGTGGCTCTTGTTGAAAAAGGCTTTGCCGAAAGCCGAGAAAAAGCAAAAGCAATAATTATGTCGGGTATAGTATATGTTAATAATCAAAAGTCGGACAAGGCAGGCAAGGAAGTTAAAGAGGATGACCTTATTGAAGTTAGAGGCAAAACTCTTAAATATGTCAGTCGTGGCGGCTTAAAGCTTGAAAAAGCTATGGAATGTTTTCCTATATCGCTTAACGGCAAAATTTGTATGGATGTCGGAGCTTCCACCGGAGGCTTTACAGACTGTATGCTTATGAACGGCGCCGTTAAGGTTTATTCGGTTGATGTCGGCTACGGTCAACTTGCCTGGAAACTCAGAACAGATGAGAGAGTAGTAAATCTTGAAAGAACTAATTTCAGATATGTAACAGATGAGCAAATTAAGGATAAAATCGACTTTTCATCAGTTGATGTTTCTTTTATTTCGCTTAAACATATTTTGCCTAATCTCAATGCTTTTCTTAAAGACGACGCAAGCGCTGTGTGCCTAATTAAGCCTCAGTTTGAAGCCGGCAGGGAAAAGGTTGGCAAAAAGGGTGTCGTAAGCGATCCGGCAACTCACCTTGAAGTAGTTGAAAAAGTAATCGGTTTGGCTCTTGATAACGGCTTTACCGTTGCGGGTCTTGATTTTTCACCTATCAAAGGTCCTGAGGGCAATATTGAATATTTAATTTATCTTCTCAAATCAAGCGAACCTAAAGTATATGAAAATATTAATGCTAAAGAGTTAGTATATAAATCACACGAGGAATTGTAATGATTGTTTCAGTTTTCCCAAATCTTAATAATAGCGGTGTAAAAGACCTTGCAAAAAATGTGATTGAAACTTTATCAAATTTTGGTGCATCGGTTTATATACCGAATGAATATAAAGAGATTTTTAAAGATACATCTGTTTTGTTTGAAAAAAGCGAAAAAGCTATGGCTTTGTGTGACTGCGCTATCGCAATAGGCGGTGACGGCACAACGCTTAATGTAGCTAAAAAGGCTGCATTTTTAGGCAAAAGCGTTCTCGGAATTAATGCAGGCAGGCTTGGTTTTATGAGCGGCTTGGAAAGGGACGAACTTTCACTTTTGTCAAAGCTTATAAGCGGTGACTATATTATTGATGAAAGATTGATGTTAAAAGCTGCTATTGAGAAAAACGGTGAAATTGTTTCTTCTCATCATTGTCTTAATGATATTGTCGTTTCCCGTGGCGATTTTGCAAGGCTTATTGATGTCACGATTACTTGTGACGGAAGAAATATTTCTTCTATGCGTGCCGACGGTGTGATTATTTCAACTCCTACCGGTTCAACGGCATATTCAATGGCGGCGGGCGGTCCCGTTGTCAGCCCGGAGGCTGATTGTATAATCGAAACACCCATTTGTCCTCACTCGCTTATGAACAGAAGTATTATTTTTTCTTCGGATAAGGAACTTATTATTAATGCAAATAACGACCAAAACAATTCGCCGATAATGACTGTTGACGGTCAGGAAGCGGTTGAACTTTCGCCCGACTGCGAAATACATATAAAAACTTCGGAAATAAAAACTAAACTTCTAAAAATTAAACCTGAAAATTTTTATGAAATACTTAATAAAAAGATTATTGAAAGGAGAGTATAAATGAAAAAGAGAAGACACGCAAAAATTTTGGAAATCATTAATACGCACGATATTGAAACCCAAGAGGAACTTCAATCTCTCCTTCAAAAAAACGGGTATGAAGTTACGCAGGCTACAATTTCCCGTGATATTAAGGAACTCAGACTTGTTAAAGATTTGTCTGAAAAAGGCAGATATATTTACTCTACCGGCAAAAAAAATTCGGGCGAATCTGTAAGAAGAACAGGCGGTATTTTCGGCGAGTCAATCATCAATGTTGAATATGCTCAAAATATTGTATGTATCAAGTGCTTTTCAGGTATGGCGGTTGCTGTTTGTACAGCTATCGATTCAATGGAATGGACAGGCGTAGTTGGTACTATTTCGGGCGATGATACAATATTTGTTCTTTGCAAGACGGAAGATTTTGCAAAAATATTCACAATGAATATGGAGAAGATTTTAAATGCTAAGAACTCTTGACATTGAAAATATTGCCGTAATTGAAAAGGCAAGCGTTGACTTCAGTTCGGGTCTTAATGTTTTAACCGGTGAAACCGGCGCAGGTAAGTCAATAGTTGTTGATTCAATTAACGCCATTTTGGGCGAACGCACTTCTCGTGAACTGGTAAGGCATGGTGCTGAGAGTGCTTTTGTCAGTGCATATTTTGATGATATATGCAGTGAAACTTGTGATAAACTGAAAGAACTTGATATAGAACTTGATGACGGTAATTCGCTTCTTATCAGCCGCAAAATTTCGTCAAACGGTAAATCTCTTTGCAAGGTTAACGGCAAAACGGTCACTGTTTCAATGCTTAAAGAAATCAGTTCGCATCTTATCAATGTTCACGGTCAGCACGACAGTCAGGCGCTTTTGAACCCTGATTTGCAGTATACATATATTGATATGCTTTTGAAAAATAAGGCAATTATCGGTGAATATAAAGAATCTTTTAAAAAACTTATTTCAGTCAGGCGCAAACTAAAGTCACTTACGAACGATGAAAGCGACAAGGAAAAGCAACTTGAACTTTTAAATTATCAAATTGACGAACTCGAAAAAGCTGATATAAAAATCGGTGAAAGGGAAGAACTTACCAAGAAGCGTGCGCTTATCCAAAAGAGTGAAGATATTATTAAAACGCTCAATTTTGCGCTTGTTACCATTAATGGTAACGATGAAAATGCAGGTGTTGAACAGGAGGTCGGTGATGTTAACCGTGAGCTTTCAAAGTTTGACGAAGCGAAAGATATTTATACTGCATTTAACGATATTACCGATAAGCTTGAACTTGCTAAGGATAAGGCGGAGGAACTTCTTTCTTCAATAGATTTTTCACCTGAAGAAATTGAAATGATTGATGAAAGGCTCGACCTTTTGTATGAATTTTCCAACAAGTACGGCAGCAATGAAGAAGAAATGCTTGCTTTTTTGGATGAAGCTCGTCAAAAGAAAAATTCAATTTTATTTGCCGATGAAGAACTTGACAGGCTTACAAAAGAATATGACAACCTTTTTGACAAAACGGTTGAACTTGCAACTGAGCTTTCAAACGAAAGAAAGAAAGCGGCGCAGCTTTTTGAAAAGCAGGTTAAAGAGGAACTGTCTTTCCTTGATATGCCTAAAATGCAGTTTTTTGTTAATTTTGATAAAGGCAATTTGTCGTCAATCGGTTTTGACAAAATTGAATTTATGATATCCGCAAACCCGGGCGAACCGCCAAAATCTCTTTCTAAAGTTGCTTCAGGCGGTGAACTTTCAAGAATAATGCTTGCAATTAAAAACATAATATCGTACAATGATACAATCGGTACATTAATTTTTGATGAAATTGATACCGGCGTCAGTGGCAGAGCAAGTCAAAAAATCGGCTTGAAGCTTAAATCTGTTTCAAAAAATACTCAGGTTATCTGCGTTACTCACTCTGCCCAAATTGCATCTAATGCGGATGAGCATTTTTTGATTGAAAAGAAGTTTGATAATAATAACACTTTTACTTCGGTTACACCACTTGATTTTGAGGGCAGGAAAAAGGAACTTGCCCGTATTATGGGCGGTTTGGAGATAACCGAAACGCTTCTTCAAAGTGCCGAAGAATTATTAAATCAAAATATGAATTAATTTCTGTTATATAAATAGGAGGATGTATATAAATGGGAGTTTATGAAGAATTACAGGAAAGAGGACTTATAGCTCAAATCACTAATGAAGATGAAGTAAGAGAGCTTATCAATAACGGTAAGGCTGTGTTTTATATCGGCTTTGACCCAACAGCAGACAGCTTGCATGTTGGTCACTTTATGGCACTTTGCCTTATGAAAAGGCTTCAAATGGCTGGTAATAAGCCTATTGCGCTTATCGGCGGCGGTACGGGTATGATTGGTGACCCAAGCGGTAAAACCGATATGCGTAAGATGCTTACACCTGAACTTATTCAGCATAACTGCGATTGCTTCAAAAAGCAAATGTCTAAGTTTATCGACTTTTCAGAAGGAAAAGCAATGATGGTTAATAATGCCGATTGGCTTCTTGACCTTAACTATATCAATGTTCTTCGTGAAGTCGGCGCTTGCTTCAGCGTAAACAGAATGTTAAGCTTTGAGTGCTATAAGCAAAGAATGGAAAGAGGTCTTTCATTCCTTGAATTTAACTATATGATTATGCAAAGTTATGACTTCTACACTCTTTATAAGAAATATGGCTGTAATCTTCAGTTTGGCGGCGACGACCAGTGGTCAAATATGATTGGCGGTATGGAGCTTATCAGAAAGAAACTTCAGGGCAACGCAAACGCTATGACAATCACTCTTCTTACCAACTCTGAGGGTAAGAAAATGGGTAAGACCGAAAAGGGTGCTGTTTGGCTTGATGCTGAAAAGACTTCTCCTTATGAGTTCTATCAGTATTGGAGAAATGTCGGCGACGACGATGTTATCAAGTGTATGAAGCTTCTTACATTTGTCCCTATGGAGCAGATTAACGAGTATGCAAAGCTTGAGGGCGCAGAACTTAACAAGGTTAAGGAAGTTCTTGCTTTTGAACTTACCAAGATGATTCACGGCGAAGAAGAAGCAACAAAGGCTCAGAATGCTGCTAAGGCTCTTTTTGCCGGTGGCTCAGATAATTCACATATGCCTGAAACTGTACTTACCGATGATGATTTTACCGACGGTTCAATTATGCTTCTTGATATGATGGTTAAAGCCGGTATCATTAAGTCAAAGGGCGAGGGCAGAAGGCTTATCACTCAGGGCGGTGTAAGCGTAAATGACGAAAAGGCAACCGACCCTAATATGACATTTACCGTTGATGATTTTTCAAATGAAATTATCGTTAAAAAGGGTAAAAAGGTATTCCATAAGTTTAAACTTATCAATTTTACAAATATTGATATTGATAAAGAAGAAGTTGAAAAGTTAATATGATTGAAAGCTGTCGTATTTATCACGACAGCTTTTTTATTATGATTTCTTGGCTTCCTCTGACGAGGGAGCTGTCAATTTTGTTGACTGAGGGAGAGAATTATTTATGTGTTTAGTTGACAACAGAGCAAATTTTCGATATTATCTATGTATAATTACAAAATGAGGAAAGTGTATGATAAGTAAATTTGAAATGATGGAAAAAGTTTATAACCAACTTGCTATTGACTATAATTGTAAGCCTGATGATTTTAAAAGTGACGGCATTATATTTACATATGCCGAGAAACAAGACGGCAGGCGGGAAATGCCTTTTGTTGAACCAAGACTTGAAATTATAACTATGGGTCAAAGTATGATTGTCAATGCCTCGGCAAGAATTATGCCTTATGTCAAAAGAAAATTTAAAAACAAATCTAAATATGAGATTATGACAAGCAAGCTTGTTTACGGTGTTAATCAGTATTATTTGCCTAATTTTGAAAATATCAAGCCTGTGCAAAATGATAGGTTTGATTTTAAAATAGTAGATAAAAATATCCAATCATTGTATAAATATAAAGGTTTTAATAATGCCTTACAGTATGATGAAAACAGTAAAAGACCTGAGGTGTTGGCTGCACTTTGCTACAAAAACAATGAGTTAGTTGGAATCGTTTGCGCAAGTGCTGACAGTAAAACTATGTATCAAATAGGTGTAGATGTTTTACCACAATATAGAGGAAATGAAATAGCTGTTAAGCTTGTTAATATGCTTACAATAGAAATATTGAATCGTGGCATTGTGCCATATTATACAACAGATTGCACTAATATTAATTCACAAAAAGTAGCAGTTAAAAGTGGATATATTCCCGCTTGGTCGCATTGTTTTAGAAACAGATTACCTAAAGTGATTCTGTGAATGTCCTAAGATTATATAAATAATCCGGATATAAGTGTATAGGCAAAATTTGAACTTTATGCTGAATTTTGTCATATTAAAGATAATAAAGAACGCAATAATCAAATATATGTTTTGAATTTAAAAATAGAAATATTACAAAATTTAATGTCAAAATATTATGAATGAAAATAATCAATGACAACAAAAAACTATTAGAGGTAAATATGTCTAAGGTGTACGCAATTTGTGGTAAAATTTGCAGTGGCAAATCTTATTATGCTGATGAGTTAAAAAAGCAACATAATGCAGTTATTCTTTCGGTTGATGAACTGACATTATATTTGATTGATAACGGGCAAGGCGAATCTTATGATTTTCTTGTAAATAAAGCAAAGAGTTATTTGCTGAAAAAAGCAGTTGATATAATAGAAACAAATTCAAATGTTATTCTTGATTGGGGATTTTGGACGAGTAAAGAAAGAGAAAAAGTCAACCAATATTTTAATCAATATAATATTACAGTTGAATGGCATTATATTGACATTACTGATGCAAGACATCAAGAATTAATCAAAATAAGAAATAATGAGATTGAAAAACAAAATAATTTAACTGATTTTTATGTTGATAGTGAATTATTGAAAAAGTCACTGCTACAGTTTGAACAACCTGACAATAGTGATATTGATGTTTGGGTTGATAATAAATAATTATAAGAGGAGAAAAGATGTTTAATAAAAATAGAAAATACGAAGAAATTGAGCTTACAAATATGTGTATGATATACGACAACGACGGAAATGTTGTTGTGCAGGACAAGCGTACTAGGTCTTGGGGCGGCATCACTTTTCCGGGCGGTCATATTGAAAAATGTGAGTCGTTTGTTGACTCTGTAATTCGAGAAGTTAAGGAAGAAACAGGACTTGATATTAAACACCCAAAGCTTTGCGGGATTAAATGGTGGCAGGTTGATAAAAACAGAAGATACATAGTTGTTTTATTTAAAGCTAATGAATATTCAGGCAAACTTAAAAGTTCGATTGAGGGTAAATGCTATTGGGCAAACCTTGACGAACTGCCTAAAATGGATAACTTAGCACCTGATTTTGATAAGATGCTTGAAGTATTTACAAATGATGTTGTTCAGGAACATATGCAATTTAAAGAAAATGATAAATGGGTAAGTTTTCTCAAATGATGAGGTGAATTTATGGCAGTGAAATTTTATGACAGCGTTGATGACGCACTTTTAAAATTTGCGGTAATCGTTACAAAATCAAACGGTAAATGGGTGTTTTGCAAACACAAGGAGCGAGAGACATTTGAAGTTCCCGGCGGTCACAGAGAAATAGGCGAAAATATTATTGATACGGCTAAGCGTGAACTTGTTGAGGAAACAGGCGCAATAGACTTTGAATTAAAACCTGTTTGTGTTTACTCCGTAACAGAGGATAATAATTTTGACGGAAAGGAAACTTTTGGGCTTCTTTGCTATGCAGAGGTGTCGTCGTTCGGTGAAATTCACAGCGAAATGGAAAAGATTATTATTACAGATGATATGCCTGAAAATTGGACATATCCGTTAATACAGCCACACCTTATTGAAGAATTAGAAAAACGAAATGTTATTTAGTTAATAAATAATTGTTGACTTTTTTAATTTTTATTGTAGGGGTCGGCGTCCTCGACGACCCGATATCTATTCTTTAATATAATCATTATCAAACAACAAAGTCGCATCAAACGATGCGACTAATTTTTTTGCTTTATTTCTTTTTTTATTTCCCTAAAACTTTTGTTATAATATTTTCTTAAAAGTCTTTGCGTTTGCCTATCGCACAAGCCAATCATTTGTGAAAGTTTTGAAAGAGTTAAATCTTTTTCATACAAAAATGCCTGCTCAATTATCGCAAAGCGCTTATCATTTAAGTTGTCGTTATTATTAAAATCTACAAAATCACTCGGTAAAAACATTCTTATCGTCAAAGTAAGTACCTGCATCATCATTCCGGCTATTGCACTTTGATAATCGGGTGCTTTTTCTTTATATTCATCAAGAATATTTTTGGCAATGCTGTTGTCAATATTTTCAAAAAAGCAAAAATGATTTTCTAAAAATACTTTTCCTATTGTATTCGCTTTTTCGGTGTTTTGCGCTTGAATAAGAATAAAAACATCTTCAACAGGGTCATTTTTATTAAAATCTTGAGAATGGTAAACATTAGGACCGGTTATGAAAAAATCATTTCTTTTTAAATTGAATTTTTTTTCATCCGTTTTAAGCACACCGTTTCCGTTTGTTATAAAATGCAGTTCATAGCAATTTTTAGCATGAGCGTGCCTCGGTATGACCTCACCAAGCTTGCCGCCGCCTAAATCAGTAATGCTGAAATTAATATTGTTCCAACTGAATTTAATCATAGTATCACCGATTTGATTTTATCATAATACGACATTAAAGTAAAGTATATGTCGTGTTTACGCATTTTTATTATGATATAATTTGTTTGAGGTGAGTTTATGAATAAATATGTTAAAAATGTGATAAGCGTAGCACTTGCGGGAATGTTTACTTTTTCTCTCGCATCCTGCAGTAATAACGCACCATCAAATGATAGTGACATTAAGTCACTTTTTAGCGATACATCCAAAATCTCTTTTAGCAATGATTATACTAAGCTAAAAGCCAACAAAAGAAATAAAACGAAAAGTTGGCGGCAGGGTATGGTGTCCGGTAACGGACTTCAAGGTTTTATAACAAGCGGCAGTCCGTATAGTGATACATTTATTTTTCAAAATATGCATTTTATTATGCCAAATGAAAATCAGCGTACCTGCCCTGAAACTTTTGACGAACTTGAAACTGTTAAGCAAAGCATAGTTAAAGGCGAAGATATTACCGATGATGCAAGTTACGATGATGTTTACCGTTATCATCCGGGTGGACAACTTCGCTTAAATTTTGATGAAGAAAATGATAAAAACTATGTTCGTTATACCGACTATGAAACTTCGCAAGTAGGCGTTAAATTTACTGATAAAAACGGTACTTGGAGTCGAACATCGTTTACTTCAATGGCTGACGGAGTGGTTGTTACTAAGCTTGACAAATCGTCAACCGGTACTAAACTGAATTTAACACTTTCGTTTGATGACATTTCATCAATGGCAAATTTCGGCGACAGTGATGAGAATAATATGAAATATACAAAAGTGACGGACGATAACGCAAATTATCTTTCACTTGTTGCTCACTATCCTAATTATGAAAAAAGCGAACTTAAAAACGGCGGATACGCAACTGTGACATATGTTATAACTAACGGCGGCAGTAAAGAAAAAATTACGATTGATAAAAATATTGATGAAAGTCAATTTTGCGGCGAAAACTCCGGTATTAAAATTACAGATGCTGACAGTGTTTATCTTTTAACAGTAAGCGAACGCACCTATGATATGGGCGACATTAATGATTTTGAAAATCAAAAAGCATTTGAACTTGTTAATAACTGCGTTTCTACTCTTAAAAATGTTGCCGAAAAATATAATGACAAGTCAGGCTTTAATTATGATTTGGCACTTGAAAATCATCTTGCTATTTATCAGCCTCAGTTTGATAATGTAACTCTCACTTTAGGTGAAGATAATTTTGATTCTAACGAAAAATTACTTAAAGAGCAAAAGGGTAAGAAGAAAATCAATTCTGCTTTGGCTCAGCGTACATATTATGCAGGCAGATACGCTTACCTTTGCTGTGCCGGTTATTCAACAAGCCGTCTTTACGGTATGTGGACAGGCGAATTTAACACCGGCTGGGGAAGTAAATATACAATGGATGCGAATGTTAACTTGCAAACTTCTTCAATGAACACGAGCAATTTGTCAAGTGCACCTATCGGCTATGCATATTTCATTTTGCGTCAGCTTCCTGACTGGGAGGAAAATGCGTATGCAACTCACGGCTTTAAAAATGCTATTCAAGCACCTGTTAATACCGACGGCGATAAGGCTGTAATTACAGAAACTTGCTATCCTTACCCGTTTAGGTATTGGAACGCAGGTACTTCTTGGATGATTAACCCACTTTATGAAACACTTCTTTCATACGGCAATATCAATATTCCGCTTAGTGATGAATTTAATCTTGATGAACTTAAATCTGTTCTCTCAATAACAGATAAAGAACTTACCGACGCTCAAATTAAAGAGATTAAAGATAGGGGATATTTAAGACTTGAAGAAGATATACTTTATCCGCTTCTTGTCAAAAGTGCAAACTATTGGTCACAGCTTTTGACACCGGAATACTATACATCAAAAGACGGTTCTATCCACTATGAAAAGGGTAAAACGCAGCTTAATGACGGCGAAACATATTGTATTTTGCCGAGTTATTCCCCGGAAAATAATCCGTCTAATTATCAGAGTCCGTCCGACGCCAACTGCGCTATAGATATTTCTGCCTGCAGAGATAATATTGAAATGCTTGTAAAAGTAATGGGTGATGTTAACCCGACTGCCGACACAAGCAAGTGGACTGAACTTGAAAACAATTTGCCGCCGTACCTTTATGATGAAACTGGTGCGCTTAAAGAATGGGCAACAACTTCGTTTGAAGAAAATAACGAACACCGTCATTTGAGTCATCTTTATTGTGTATGGCCTTTGTTTGAAACTCAGGGAAATGATGAGCTTACCAAAGCTTGTGAGCAGGCTATTGCAAACAGAGAAAGTGAAAACGAAGCTTCGCATGCACTCGTTCATCGCAGTCTTATTGCCGCAAGACTTAAAGATTCATCAAGCCTTACAGATGCACTTGTTAATCTCATGAACCATAAAATAAGATATGATTCGTTGATGACAAATCACGATTACGACCAAGGCAGTTGCTATTGTACCGATTTTGCTATTGGATATCTCGGCATAATCAATGAAGCACTTGTTTATTCTCATAACAGTGATATTGAACTTCTTCCTGCTCTACCCGATTCCGGCTTTGAATCTGGTACACTTTCGGGAATTAAAACGAGAAATCGTGCAACGGTTACCAAACTTGAATGGAGTGACAGCGGCAAATCGGTATCTGCCGTAATTACTTCAGACATTGACCAAACTCTTAATATTTCATCAAACGGCACTTCTCAAACTGTTGAATTTAAAGCAGGGGAAAGCAAGTCAATTACATTTTAATAAGCGATATAAAAACAGCTCTTAGCTTTTCTAAGGGCTGTTTTTTATACATTCGTATCAATTTATAAAAAAGAACATAAAATATTAAAAAAACATCTTGACAAATGAACAGTTGTTCAACTATAATACAGATAGAATAGTTGAGCAAATGTTCAACTATCATAAATGATTAATTAACTGAAAGGATAAATTATTATGAAAAAGACTTATGGTATTGAGGTAGACTGTGCAAACTGTGCCGCCAAAATGGAGGAAGCTGCTAACAAAACCGCAGGTGTTTCAACCGCAGTTGTTTCATTTATGACACAAAAGATGAAAGTTGAATTTGACGAGGGTGCAGATGAAAAATCTGTTATGAAACAAGTTCTTAAAAATTGCAGAAAAGTTGAGGATGAATGCGAAATCTACTTTTAATGAGGTGGTATTATGACAAAGAAACAAAAGAAAGTTCTTTACAGAATTATAGCTTCGGTTGTTTTGCTTGTTGCAATAATCGTACTGACAAAATTTGTTACGCTTAATAAATGGGTTGAACTTCTCCTTTATTTTGTTCCTTATTTAGTAATAGGTTATGATATTCTAAAAAAGGCTGTTAAAGGAATATTTAAAGGTCAGGTTTTTGACGAAAATTTTCTTATGGCTGTCGCAACTGTCGGTGCCGTTGCACTTGGTGACTACAAAGAAGGCGTAGCCGTAATGCTCTTTTACCAAATCGGTGAACTTTTCCAAAGTGTTGCTGTCGGCAAGAGCAGAAAAAATATTACATCTTTAATGGATATCAGACCCGACTACGCCAACATTGAAGTTGACGGCAAGCTTGAAAAAGTTGACCCTGACGATGTAGAAATCGGAACTGAAATTGTCGTTAACCCGGGTGAAAAAGTTCCTATTGACGGTGTGGTTACCCTTGGCGATTCATCTCTTAATACAAGTGCACTTACGGGCGAAAGTGTGCCGAGATCGGTTAAGGTCGGTGATGAAATCATCAGCGGTTGCATTAACCTTACCGGTGTACTTAGAATTAAAACTACTAAACAATTCGGCGATTCAACAGTTTCTAAAATTCTTGACCTTGTTGAAAATTCGAGTATGAAGAAGTCAAGAAGTGAAAACTTTATCACAAAATTTGCAAGGTATTATACTCCTGCTGTTTGCGGCGGTGCTCTTGTGCTTGCAATTCTTCCGCCGGTTATCAGGCTTCTTATGGGCGAAAGTGCAATGTGGAGTGATTGGATAATTCGTGCTCTCACATTTCTTGTTATCAGTTGCCCTTGCGCACTCGTTATTTCTATTCCGCTGAGCTTCTTTGCCGGTATCGGCTGTGCTTCTGCAAACGGTGTGCTTGTTAAAGGTTCAAACTACCTTGAAGCACTTTCGGATACCGAATATGTTGTGTTTGATAAAACAGGTACGCTTACAAAAGGCGTATTTGAGGTAACAGGCATTTATCCGTCAAACGGTTTTGATAAAGATTCGCTTATCCGCCTTGCCGCATTTGCCGAAAGTGCTTCGAGCCATCCTATCAGTGTAAGCCTTAAAAAAACATATGGCAAAAAAATCAATCTTGACGAAGTTTCCGATATTGAAGAAATAGCAGGTCACGGTGTGTCTGCTCTCATTGACGGTAAACGAGTATTTGCCGGTAACATAAAACTTATGAAAAAGGAAAATGTTACAGTTGATGACGAACACAATGAAGGTACGGTAGTTTATGTATCCTGCGACGGTAGGTATGCAGGCTGCATTGTTATTTCCGATGTTGTTAAGGAAAATTCAAAGAAAGCTATTTCAAGCCTTAAAAAGTTGGGTATTAAAAAGACTGTTATGCTCACAGGTGACTCGGCTAAAACCGCAAGCATGGTAGCCGAAAAACTTGGTATTGACGAATACCACGCAGAGCTTTTGCCTGCCGATAAAGTAGACCGGGTAGAAAAGCTTTTATCTGAAAAATCACCTAAAAAGAAACTTGCTTTTGTCGGCGACGGTATCAATGACGCACCGGTTTTGTCCCGTGCCGATATCGGTATAGCTATGGGCGCACTCGGTTCTGACGCCGCTATCGAAGCCGCCGATATAGTTCTTATGGATGATGACCCGTCAAAAATTGCTTTGGCTCGTAAAATTTCAGTCCATACACTCAAAATTGTTAAGGAAAATATTTGGTTTGCGCTTTTAGTTAAAGCAGTTTGCCTTGTTCTCGGTGCTCTCGGTATCGCAGGTATGTGGCTTGCAATTTTCGCCGATGTAGGTGTAATGGTTATCGCAGTTCTTAACGCAATTCGTGCATTAAAGCTTAAATAATTTATGGTTTTTAGGCTCTCCTAAACTTTTGTTTGGGAGAGCTTTTTAATATTTTATACATATATTATTCATAATTATATTGACAAATATGGGTAACGCCCATATAATACTGTTGTATAGTGTGAAATTATGTTTTTTACCCTGCAATAAATGCCTTTCACCCTGCTTCTATTGTGTTTTACATAATTTTACATTAAAATATATTAAAATTTATCTTTGAGGAGAAACTCTGATGAAAAAAGTACTAAGCTTATTTATGTCAATCGTTATGCTTTTGAGTATAACCACAGGCCTAAACCTTACTGCAAATGCCGAGGATAATATTGTCACCGGTGATTGCGGCAAATATGGCGATAATGTAACATATTCGCTTGATATTGAAACCGGTATTCTTACAATTAGCGGTACCGGTGATATGAAAGATGATTCCCACATTTTTCATCCTAATGCATACGGTGGCGATTGGAGGATAAAAAGCGTAATTATTGAGGACGGAGTAACAAGTATAAGTGGTTGGTTGTTTTGGGAGTGCTATAATATAACAAGTGTAGCAATTCCTGACACCATAACTAAAATTGGTTGATATGCATTTGCTAATTGTGAAAGTTTAGAAAGTATAACAATACCAAACAGTGTTACAAGCATTGGTAATTCTGCCTTTAGTTCCTGTTATTTTACATCCGATAATTTTATAAACAATTCTAATGTTGAGCTTAATGATGATTCAAAGCCGACGATTGTTGACAGCGATGATAATGGTTTTTGTATAATAGGTGATGAATTTGTCAGAATGAGAAAAATTTATGCGGCTGGTGAATTAAAAATACCGTATGGAATTACAAAAATTCGTCCCGGTGCATTTTCGTATTGCTCTGAAAATGATTTTAGCGTTTCAATACCAAACAGTGTTACGAATATTGGTAGTGGTGCATTTTGCTTTAGCGCTTTGACAAGTATAATGATACCTAATACAATAACAAAATTAGATGATTCTTTATTTATGAATTCAAAATTAAAAAATATAATAATACCAAATATAGTTACAAGCATTGGTAGATCTGCATTTAGTATGTGCAGTCAATTAAAAGATGTGTATTATACCGGTAGTGAAAGTGAATGGAATAGCATTTCAGTTGAAGAATATAATGATGATTTGAGCAATGCTACAATTCACTACAACTTTGTGCCATGCACAGAAACAGAACACAACAATTACGGTGAGTGGAAAGTTATTAAAAATGCTACTTGCACTGAAGACGGTTTAAGGCAAAGAACTTGTAATTATGACGATTTTGTTCAGGAGGAACCAATTCCTGCAACAGGTCATACAGAAAAAATAATAAATAAAAAAGAAGCTTCCTGCACTGAGGATGGATACAGCGGTGATAAAATCTGCTCAGTATGTAACGAAGTTATTGAAGTGGGATACCAAATTGATAAACTCGGTCATGATTTTAGCGGTAATGCAGAATATTGCAAGCATGGTTGCGGCACAAGAAACCCTGATTATGTTCCGCCTACAGTTACTACTCAGCCTGCCACTACAACTACACAACCTGCTACCCAGCCTACAAATACTACAACAGTAACCGAGCCACAGCCTACACAAGCACCTACTGTTGTAACAACCAACGCTCAGCAGTCAACAACTAAAGCACCGGCGCCGACGAGTTCTACAACAGTTGCGCCTGTTCCTACCGAGCCAACGACTGTCACAACAACGGTTGTGCCTACAACTACAACGCAAGTTGAACAAACTGCAACAGCACCTCAAGCAACAGCACCGAATGCGGTTGATACAACACAGTCTACAACAAAATCTGCAACCAAAACAACAAAAGCTAAGGAAACAGTTGACAAAAAGCAGAAGAAAGCAAGAGTTAAAAAAGCTACTCCTGCAAAAGCTTCGTTAACAATCACTTGGGCAAAGGTTAAGGGCGTTAAAGGTTACGAAATTCAGCTTGCGACTGATAAAAAATTCAAAAAGAATTTGAAAAAAGTGACAATTAAAAAGCAAAAGACAACCAAAACAACAGTTAAAAAACTTAAAGCTAAGACAAAATATTATGTTCGTATTCGTACATACAAAACAAAGAAAATCAAGGGTAAAAATACAAAGGTTTATTCCTCTTGGTCTAAGACAAAAACGGTTAAAACTAAATAAGATAAATTATAGTTTATCTTAACATCGGTTTCTCTCCTATCGACGGCGAAGCC
>OIYY01000020.1_pt1 | contig 131706 bp, 119 predicted proteins | sample 1588341 | NCBI WGS metagenome assembly OIYY01 (sample SAMN03283287) | human gut metagenome | biome: human-associated habitat; material: feces | host: Homo sapiens | place: Peru | collected 2012
TTGTTACGGTGTTGTAGCTAAATCAGCCAAGTATGTTCAAACAGAGGCTGCATAAGGAGGTTTGTGATGTTGAAATATTTCGTAAAAGATAAAAATATAAAAATGGATGAACTGAAATTATTTGAAGAAAAAAGAAATGCTACACCAATAAAATTTCATAATGCAGTAAAAATTGAATCCCTAAAACTATTTATTGTATAATTAGTTTATGGCAGTATATTTTTTTCACGGGGATGAAGATTACAATATAGAATTAGAGCTCGAAAAAATGACTTCAAAGCTCAATCCTGATTTTAAGTCCATGAACTTTCAAGTTCTGGATAACCCCATTTATCCTACTCTTGCAAATGTTTTACGTTCTACGCCAATGATGTTCGGTAATATGTTAATAGTAATTAACTGCGAAGATTATTTTCTCTCCAACAAAAATTTCTTTGATGATTCAGAATTAGCAGATATTGAAGACGCTTTAAAAAACAATCCCGAAACATTGGATATTGTTTTTGTCGTAAGACTTCCGCGTGATGAAAATAAAAAACTCGATTCAAGACGTAAATTATACAAAATTTTATCAAAATTTAATTCAAAAGAATTTCCAACGTTTAAAACTTATAAAACAACAGAAATCGCAGGTTGGATAAAAACTCATGCTAAATCAAAAGATATTAGTTTAAAAGATGATGCTGTAATGATGCTGATTGAACAAATCGGAAACAATTTAAGAGAGTTTAACACAGAATTAGACAAGCTTAAACTTATTGCATATCCTGAAAAAACTGTTACTAAAAAGATGGTAGAAGATATTTGTATCTCAAATCAGGATTTGTTTAATTTTACTGAACTTATTATGCGTAACGAAAAAGACAAAGCTTTATTGGAGTTCAAAAAACTTTTGGATAAAAAACATCCGCTTGAGCTTTTATCTGCAATTCAGACTATGATTAGGAAGTGGATTATTCTAAAATCTAAATCTTCAAATTGTTCACCTGCTGAGCTTTCAAAAATGACAGGTCAACACGAATTTGTGGTTAAGCAAACTTTACAAAAGCTTAAAAATACAAAGCTTGCAGATTTAGTTGAATTAAAAGAAAATTTGTTTGAGGTTGAATACAAGATTAAATCAGCAGAAGCTTTAGACATCGTTTCGGAGGTTGAGTGTGCTATTATCAGATAAATATCCGTTTTTAACACATTATTTTACACAAGCACTGACTGCGACAAATCGAGCCTTACCACAAAGTATCTTGTTTTATGGAAGTGATTTTGAAGCTCAATATACTTTAGCAAACGAAATAGCAAGGCTTTTGAATTGCAAAGAGAATAAAACAGACGATTGTGAATGTCTTAATTGCAAATGGATAAGAGAAAATTCTCACCCTGCTGTGTTAACTATTTCAAGATTAGATAACAAACCTGATGATGATGACTCAAAAACAGTTATTTCTATTAAGCAATCACAAATGATTAAAGAGAGTTTGATGTCAGCGTCAGAGTTTCATAGAGTTTATATTTTTTGTGACAGAGATGATGAAGGTAATATTTCAGGATTAAATCCATTGAATTTTCAGGCTGAAACAGCTAATTCGCTTCTGAAGATTATTGAAGAACCGCAACCGGGTGTAACTTTCATATTTTTGACCCGTTATATTGATGATGTACTATCAACAATTATTTCTCGTTCTCAATGTTTCTTTGTGCCTTCTAAAAAAGGTGTTGATTACAATTATTCTGTGATTGATGGTATTTTTACCGATTATTTGAGTTTTGAAAGAAAAGATGTATTTGATATTTCGCAAAAATTACAGGATATGACAAAAGAAATACCTATTCAAACGATTTTAGACGGTATTCAGAATTATATGCTACAACTTTTGAAATCAAATCCACGAGAAACGGAATTAATTAAGCACATTGAATTTGTTGAGGATGCTAAAAAACAAGCTAAGCTTGGCATGCGCCCAATTAATGTTTTTGATGATTTGTGTTTAAAACTTATAAAGTAAATGACGGTTAGGCATACCTGCCAAACAAAAACATTTTACCCCTCACAAGGCGGAGCAATTGTACCTAATAGGTAGGAATTCACAAATACGCAATAAAGGTATATTGTATACGATACAATACCAAATATTAGAAGATTGATTAAATAAATAGGATTTGAAAAATCAAAGTTTTGAATTTGTAAAAATGCTAATAAAAATGTGAAAACATAAGACGGTATAGCGTTAAATATTGCATACAATATACAATTCAAAATATATTTTCCTGTATAGTTCCCAGCGACAAATATAGCTTTTCTAAAATTTAAGACAGCGACAACCGAATCCTGTTTTGCATAATTCCAAAGTAAAGCCGGGGCAAGGAAAGCATAAAGCAAAGTTGCTCCCATTATAGCAATAGAATAACTTTGCATTTCAAACATATTTGTGCCTAAATACATAATACCTGCAATCCCAAGCGTTGTAGATAATGTGAAAACTGCAAATAAAGGCCAACACATAATTACATTAGCAACAACAGATGCAATTCCACGCCAAATAAACTTTTTAGTATTAATATCCGGAAGTTCTATCTTATAAATCTGTTTAATTTTGCCATTATAAACATTTGCACCGATAATATCAAAATCTCTTGAAATTATTTGAGATGTCAATTCCCAAAAATAACCTTGAATACACAAAAATGGTGCAATAAAAAGTAGAATTGATAAAGCTAGACAAACGTATCCCCATAAAGGAGGTAATGCTTTGCAAAATAATACAATACAAGATAGACAAATCGCAGGTATAAAGAATTTGAATAAAATTAGAAATAAATATTTAAAATGTTCTTTGAAATTATCGATTTTGAACATCCAGCTAAATGGTTTGAACATGAATTTTTCTTTCTGTTTTATGGGAGTAGGGGAATAAGGTAATGAGGGAATAAGTGGTTTTAAATATACAATTTATATATTGCGCTAAATTGGCGTATTTAATTAAAATATCACTAAAATCTCTTATTCCCTTATTACCCTATTCCCTTGAGTTTACCTAGCAAGCGAAATACTTGTCACACCCACATTTCTTGCACTATCCATTAACTTAACCACAGTTCCGTGGTCTGCATTATCATCGACCTGAATCAATAGTCCGTCAGGATAATCTTTAACGTGCGCAGAAACAGTAGACTCTAAATCCGCTGCCGCAATTTCTTGTCCGTCAAACAAATATTTGTTATCATTTGTTACACTAAAATTCATAATTTTAGCATCTTTTGTAATCTGTTCTTGATTAACAACCTCAGGTACAGCAAGATTTAAACCTTGCTGGTCAAGAAGCGGTGCTATAACCATCATAATGATTAAAAGCACCAAGAAAATATCTGTTAGCGGTGTAATATTTATTTCATTAAAACTATCACGCATTATTCACTCCAATTCTCATACTGATTATCAGTAGGTAAAGGTGTTGTTGCTTCATTCATTACATTATTGGAAGTGTAATTTGAAGTGCTTTCTTCCAACTTTTGTTGTTCTTTTTTATTTAAAGGTTCACCGGCTACAATAAGTTTTTTATAATGTGCATCTTGTGCTGCATCCATAATATCCATGATAATTGAACTTTTTGCCTTTTCATCAGCTTTAACAACAACTTCAGGATTTTCATTATCGCCTTTTGCATTCTCTAAATCTGTAGTCAACATTCCAATTGAAGAACGTTTTGAATCAACATAAATTGTACCGTCTTTTGTAACGGCAACGGTAATTTTACCCTGTTCGATCGATGTTCCGCTATTAACTTCCGGCACATTTATCGAATTATCAACCGATTGAAACGTAGGTGCAACAACCATCATGATAATCAATAGCACCAAGAAAATATCCGTTAGCGGTGTAATGTTGATTTCTGTAAATAATGCTTTTTTCCCTGATTTTATAGCCATAGATTTTCCTTTTTTGAGGTCGTTAAGTCGTTAGGAGTTTAAGTCGTTAAGTTCGTATAAAAGAATCTATAATGAACTTAATGTCTTAACGACGTACTTCTTAGCGACTTTCTTATAATGCCACACTATTAGATTGTGACTTTAACTGATTTTCTTCTTCTGAATCTACAAAGCTTAAGAACAATAACTTGATTAATTGGAAATCGTCTTCAAATCTTCTAACAGTAGATTGGAAAGTGTTGTAGCAAACAACCGCAACAATTGCAACGCCCAAACCGAAGGCAGTAGCGATTAATGCAGAACCGATACCCATAGCAACTGCTGCTGATTGGTTACCTTGTGATGCCAAATCTTGGAATGTGTACAAAATTCTAACAACCGTACCGAACAAACCTAAGAAAGGTGCAACACCACCAATTGTACCAAGAATTGTTAATCTGTGTTCAAGTTTTCTTGTCGCTAAAGCAGCTGCGATATCAAATGAACGTGAAAAACCTTTCTTTTGTTCAGATAAGATTCTAACACCTTCTTCCGTAACTTCACCAATAATACCGCCGTATTGTACAGCTAAGTTTTGTGCGCCCATTAAATTGTTTTTAGTTAATTCCTTTTGTAATTTTGGAATAAACTCAATAACGTTTCTTTTGTTAGCGTTGTAAAAAGCAGCTCTATCAATAGCTACTGCAACTGTCAAAATAGCGCACACAAGAATTGGCAACAATACCGGCCAATCTAATTGAATTGAATGTAATAATAGTTCCATTTTTTATATCCTCTTTTACTCTATTTTTTATCTTTTTGTTGGGGTGAAACCCCAACCTATGTTTATTTTTCTTCGTTCCCTCTCCTTAGAGGGGGTTATGGAGGGGGGTATCTTACATCCCCTCTTTAATACCTTGACGCATTGAATACGTTGTAATCGAATGTAAACTGAATATCAATGCTTTGTCCTTTAAAGTCCGCTGGTAACGGTCTGAACGGTGCAGTCAATTCTACTGCTTTTAATGCCGCTTGGTCTGCAGATGGCATGCCGGAAGATTTATGAACTCTGCAGGATAACAATCTGCCGTCTTTTGCAATCTTGAATAAAAGAACTACACGTTTGCTTTCATTTCCTTTTGGAGGATCCCAGTTCAATTTTATTCTACGTTGCAATTCTCTCATGTATGGACCAAAGTCAGGTTCTCTTAAGGCATCTATACCTGGAGCACCACCGCCACCTCCTGGGTTGCCGTAATTACCGCTTCCGCTTCTTGAGCCTGTACCTCTAGCTAATTGACCGCTACCACCGCCTGCTGATGGTGATAATGATGGTCTTGGTGCATAAGCACTACCGTGCGAGCCTGAACCTGTACTTCCGCCTGATCTTGCACCGGAACTTGCACCCGTTCCGCCAACAGGTCCTGTTGAAAGAGTTTTACCTACAGGCGCACCTTTTGGTGCCGCAACAGTAAATGGTGAAGATGGTTTTACTACAGGATGTGGCGCAGAAACAGGTCTTGCACTTGGCCTTGCTGTAGGTGGTGCCGGTTTTGCAGTCGAAGGCTTATTCGCTGTCGTTTGATTTTTTCTTGGTGTTTGCGCCTTAGGTTGTTGTTTTGCTGGCTGTTGTTTATGTTGAACAGCATGTTTTTTCACTTGCTGTTGTTGTTTTTTTATAAGTTTATTTGCGCTTTGTGCTGCAGCCGATGGCTTAGAAGCTTTCTTCGGTGCAGGGGATGGCATAGAAACCTTACGTTTAGGGTCGTTTATGCCGCCGCTTCTTGAATTCATATCAGAACGATTTTTTGTATTAGGATTTCTCGGCGTTGCTTCTTTATCAACCAAAACAAACTCAATATCCTTTTTTAATTGAGCATCAGGCTTTTTGAACAGGCTTAAATTAATCCCCATCAAAGCCAAAGCAATTGTAATTAACCAAATTAATAGAACAACTGCCGGATGTAATGCCGTAGAAATCGCTAATGATTTCTTAAATGGAATTACTTCAGGTTTGCTCGTTACAATGGATGGTAGAGTGTATGGCTCTACATTGTTATCCTCGTCCTCGTCTAGTATAAAACTTCTTTTACTAATAATTGACACTTTATTTTTCTCTCTAATATTACCTTTTTAGAATAAATAGTTTGAAGGTGATTTAAATTAACCTACTTACTAATTTTCATAACTATAACTTGATGTTGAAGTTGTAATAGGTTGAGTCAACAACAAGTCTACAGTTGCATTTGCAGGAATTTCAACATCATTTCCCTTGTCAAACGCAGATTTTACCAAGCCTCCGCCTGCACCAACTGCTGTACCAAGAGCAGCACCTTTACCTACGCTACCGCCAGCTAATGCACCAAATACAAGACCTGACAAAGCACCTGTCGCGCTACCTACTGCCATATCTTTTGCGTAATCTTTTGTTACATCAAGTTTTGTACCACCAACAAGAACTCCTGAAGAATCGTCTGTTTTAATTACAGCAGAAATAGGAATTTGAGTCCCGTATGGCGTGTATATTTGTGTAAATCTCACACAAAGTTTACCGTTCATGCTTCCTCTTTTAGCTTTTGAAGCTTCAATTACAGTACCATAAATTGTGCTTCCGGCTGGAGCGATAAGTTTATTGTTATAATAATAATCTGAACCGAGCAACATACTTACACTTTGTCCTGCCGTTGCATTAGCAGATGACAACGGTGATGTTAAAGTCGCAGGAACACAAGTACCTGCCGGAACCATTACAACACTACCTTTTAGCGGTTGCTTCGCAGAATATTGCATAGGTTGTTGATAATATTGCCCGCTTGGTTGTGGTTGGGGTTGTTCAAAAGAAAAATTTGACGCCGCAAAAGCTGTATTAAAAGAACACAAAGACACCAACATTAATGACGAAATCAATTTTTTACTCATAACTATAACCCTCCCTAATAATATTTTATTATCAATCGAGATTTTGTCAATTCTAAAAAATTATCACATTGTTTTTTGTCTAGTTAAAATCAAATTATAAAAAGAAATAAGTGCTTTTCGTAACTTACAAGCCAGTTTTTAGATTTAATTTGAAGTAATCAATTAACTTGACAATTGAAAGAATTTCTTCAAACATTGTAAAAAATTGTTTAGGCTCATCTACGGGCTTGAATAAAGAACAAATTGAGAATAGGTCCTTTTTAGTAAATAAACCAATTAAAAGATAGCCTTCGTAGAATGAACACCTCAATTTATCAGCTCTAAATGCAGTTTTCATATATTTTAGTTTTTGCATAAAAGATGGCGTAATTAAATACCTTGCTTCTACTTCGTCATTAGTATAGATGTCATATTTTTTATTAAATTCAATATCTTCTAATTTAGCCAAGTTCAATTTTCTATTATTGTACAAACTAGAATAGTCATGGGATATAACACCCATAATACCACCTCTTGTTAGAGGTCTTTTTGATTCAATAATAGTATTTCCTGTAAAATTTTTATTCATTTTGATTTTTACAATCACACCCTCACGAGCTTTTATGAATTGACTTCCGTTTTTTTGCCAAAAGAGTTCTGCTATTTCAAAATATACATCATTATGTATTCCTTTAAATATATCATCATATTTTGCAGAATATCTAGGATAATTTACAAGTAAATTGGCATTGAAAAACATTCTGTCATCATAACATTCTCCTTCTGTCCATTCAAGATTTTTAAAACAAGAACACACAAGTGGCATGATATTTTGTTTTACAGAGTTTTCAAAACATTTTTTTGTGTAAGGAATAGTATTAAATGCAAGCATTGTAAAAATAAGCACCATAAAACCCATGAACTCTGGTATAAACTTTATTTTTTCAAAAATTTCGTTATATAAGACTAAACTTGAAAATATAACAATTGCCAATACTACAAATAATATAGATAAAACCGTAGAAATAATTAAGTTATGCTTTCGCTCATCTTCGAAATCTAGAATACTTGGTTTTATAAGATTAAAAAAGTTTTCTTGAAACTCATTGCGCATTTGCGAATATGTTTTTTCTTGCATTTCTATATTTTACCTTTTATTTCAAAAAATCATTTGTTCTTATTGCTCGTCTTTCTTGTTCTGTTGCCTTAATAAAATCAACAGTTTTAATATTCAACATTCTAGCCATTAACGATGATGGAAAAATTTCAACGACATTTTTTAATTCATTAGCTGCTGAATTATAGAATCTTCTTGCAGCTGCGATATGTTCCTCTACTTCATTATATGTTTGCATTGCAACAAGCATTGTTTTATCCGCTTTTAGTTGTGGATAATTTTCTAATGTGACCATAATTTGTCCCATTTTCTTTACAATTTCGCCATCTAAGGCAATTTTACGATCAATATTTTCAAAGCTTGAAGATAGTCCAATCACCTGTGTTCTTAACTTCGTAACCTCTTCCAGAACTTCACGCTCATGTTCCATGTATTTTTGTGCAATAGTTAGAATATTTGGAATTAAATCATATCTTTTTTTAAGTTGTACATCTATTGAATAGAATGCCTCTTGAGCTTTGTTTCGTTTTCTTATAAGAGAAGCATATATTAAATAACTCCAAAATGCGACTATAATAACTGCAACAACTAATAAAATTAGCAAACTCATTATAAAACCCTTTCTATGGTTAATTTATTGTTTTTTGTTAATTAATTACCGTATGCGTCATGTGAATCGGTGCAACAAGCACAACTATTAGATCAGCACCTGATGAAATAGTAACATGTTCACCCATCTTGCGTTCCGCTCCCGGAACACATTGCAATGTCCCCATTGCTCTAAACATCGTCCAACGTTGATAATGTGGCATTCTGATATATTTTGCAGGTGGAGTTAAACCGCCGCCAATCGTGTTATTATTAGCCGTATAAATATAAGCTTTGATAGGAACTTCATATCCGTCAGTAAGGTACATTTTATTGACAAATACTTTCATTGCAGCATTTGTTCCGATTATCGGTTCGTTTTTCTTTTCAATATAACCGTTTAAACGCGTACCTTCTGGTATTATATTTTTGTTATATAAATAAATATCCGAAGTTGTAATAAATCCGACAGAATCCCCTTCTTCACAGTAAGCAGTTGAAAATTCTTGCAAAGAAATAACAGGTATATGCGTGCCTTCAGGAATATCGTATTCATCATAATCACGAAGATTAACTTCTGCAGCAAAAACAACAGAAAATAATAAAAGGACAAATGTTAATAAAAACTTCTTCATACTACTAATTATAGCACAGTTTACAAGTCTAATGTCATTTTATAAACATCATTTTTATTAACATTAAAAATTGTTGATAAAATAACGGAAATATCTTTGTCTCTAAAACCTTTTTTCTTCAAGTCAATAATATGTGTTTTTAAATCGAAATCATAATCAGTATCTTCTGCATAAATCATACAAACAATTTCGCCTTTAATTCCATCTTTAAAATGTTCTAAAACGTTCGAAATGTTATCAGTTACAATTTCTTCAAAAAGTTTTGTAATTTCGCGCCCTAAAGAAATTTTAATATCGCCTCTATACCCTTGAATAACTTTTAGAGTTTTAAGAATTCTCTCAGGAGAATCATAAAATACCATATTTTGAGCAGAATATTTTTTACAAATTTCTTTAATTTGGCTTTCTGTTCTCGGTATAAATCCTACAAAAGAAAATTGTTCATCTTTTCTAGGTAGTTGTGAAAGAAATGTCGTTACTGCACAAGCTCCGGCAAGAGATGTTACAGAAAAACCTTCTTTTAAAAGAGCAGAAACAATAACTCCACCCGGATCGCAAATCATCGGTGTTCCTGCGTCAGACACTAAGGCAATAGTTTTTCCTTCCTTTATGTGATTTAAAAAGAAATCAATGCGTTCATGTTCATTGTATTTGTGGTATGAAATACACTTAGTAGAAATTTCATAATGGTTTAAAAGTTTTTGCGTAATTCTTGTGTCTTCGCAAGCAATTAAATCAACCTCTTTAAGAATTTCTACTGCACGAAATGTAATATCTTTAATGTTTCCAATCGGAGTTGGTACAATATAAAAATCAAATTTTCTTTGTGACACTTTATCACCTAGTATTTTGTCTTATCTAAAAAAGTTCTAACAGCTTCTGTCAAATTTTCAGGCGTAACAAGTGAAGTTTCACCGGATTGTTGATCAGTTTTAGGCGCAAGAATACTTTCACGGATTTTGTTATAGACAGTTAAAATCAAAAATAGCAATATTGAAGAAACTGCAACGCTTCCCATTCCTATTAAGAATTTTTTAGCCATTTTCTTTTTGCTTACAGGCTGTTTATATGGAATTGTATCGAGTTGTGGTAATTTTTCTTGTGTAGTTTGAACATTTTCTTGCGTTGTTTCAGCAATCGGCATTAAAGCCTCACCGGTAGCTTCTTCTGCTATTACCGGTGAAACTAACATTAATGCTATAACGATTGTAAGAATTTTATTCTTCAACATTTTTCTTTGTAGTCTTTCTTGTTCTCTTTTGAGAATTTCTGTTAGGTCGTCTTGTTCTTTTTGGTTTTTCTTCCGCAGTTTCTTCAGTTTTAACTTCTTCTACAGCTGTTTCAGCTGGAGTGGTTTCTGTTGCTTTTTCTTCTGCAACAGGAGTTTTTTCTTCTACAGCAGGTTCTTCAACCTTTTTAGCAGCATCTTCTGCTATAACAGGTGCGATTTCAGAAGTTTCATTGATTACTGTTTGTGCAATGTTTTCAGCCTTAACTTCTGTTTCTTTGACCTTGCGTCTACCTCTACCACGAGATTTTTTAACTTCTTTTTCTTGTTTAATTTCTTGAACTTCTACTTGAGCCTCAACTGAAGGATTTTCAGTAATCGGTTCAAGTTTTTCTTCTTGAACTACTGTTTCCTTAATTTCTTCTTGCGGTTTATTATTAAATTTATTGTTGTTATTAAATTTCTTTTTACCGCCCATTGGAAGTTTTAACTTAGCTGCCTTAGCTCTATATTCGCCTTCTGAAGTAGCTGATGCGAATTTGATGTCCTCCATGATATAGCCATTACCTTGGCAGTGCGGACAACGCTTTGCAAAAATTTCGCTAATTGCTTGACCTTGTCTGTGTCTTGTCATTTCAACAAGTCCTAAATCAGAAAGTTGACCGACTTGAGGTTTAGCTTTATCTGCTTCTACAGCCAATTCTAATTCTTCCATCATAGCAAGTTTATCAACACGGTTTGTCATATCAATAAAGTCAATGATAATCATACCGCCGATGTTTCTAAGTCTTAATTGACGTGCGATTTCGTGAACCGCTTCAATATTCGTCTTAAGAATAGTTTCATCTTGAGTTGCGGAATTTGTAAATTTACCACTGTTAACGTCAATTACAGTAAGTGCTTCCGTAGTTTGGATAAACAAATAACCACCTGATGGCAAATTAACTTTCATTTGTAAAGCTGCTTTGATTTCTTTATGAATATCCATTGCAACAAGCAAAGGTTCGGAGCCTTTGTACAAAGTAACATTGATGTTTTTGTTCATGTGCCAGTTTTGAAGAATGTTTTGAACTCTATTTAATGCAAATGCCGTATCAACAACAATTTCTTGAGTTTCTTCATTGCAAGCTTCTCTTATTACTCTGTAAAGCAAATCTTGGTCTCTGTATAAAAGACTTGGAGGTGTCATACTTTCAGCTGACGTAATAATATTATTCCATTTTTCTAAAAGAATTTCTAAATCTTCTTGAATATCAGCTTCAGTTTGACCTTCAGCCTCTGTTCTGACAATAACGCCAACTCCAACAGGTTTTAGTAAGTTTACAATTGATTTTAATCTTGCTCTTTCTTTAGCAGAAGTAATTTTTTTACTTACGTTAATCCCTGCTTCATTTGGCATCAATACCAAAAATCTTCCCGGAAGTGAAATTTCGGTTGTAACTCTAGGACCTTTATGTCCAACAGGTTCTTTAACAACTTGAACAACAATTTTTTGTTTAGGCTTTAGTTTGTCTTGCAATGCGCCTTTACCCATAACGTCTTGTGCGTGCAAAAAGCCCATCTTGTCAGAGCCTACGTTTACAAACGCAGCTTCGATTGACGGTAAAATATTTTCAACTTGCGCAAGGTAAACATCACCTAAGATAATTTCACCTCTATGCACATAAAATTCTGCAACTTTTCCTTTTTCAATAACCGCAGCGATATTGTCACGCTCAGCTATTACAATTTTGTTAGCTATTGAATCTTTCATTCTTTTAAATCCTTTGTTAGTTTAGCAGTTTAGTAGTTTAGAAGTTGAAAAGAAATTTTAATTCTTATTCTATCTAATTTTTAAACTGACATTATTCTCTTATTTTCTGGGGTAATTCTCAGCCCCTCTATATCTCGTTGAGGTTTTTGTCTAAAAGCTTTTTAATATCTCGCTCTTCATTACAAGTTTCTTAAAATTATCCGCTATTATTGCGTGAATTAGAATCTTGTTTTTAGACATATAAACAGATATTTTTCATCAAGTCTATGTATTTGATAGATTTTATATCTATTGTTTTTTTAAACCTTTTTTGTTTTTCTTCGTGATTAATTTCCAGCGGAAGATAAAACCTCTTTCTTATCATACTAAAATTTTTCAAAATTGTAAAGAGAGTATAAAATATATAGCAAAAAATATTTTTAGCAGTTTTATCTAAGTGAGTACAAATTTTTAAATTAAAGAAAGGACTAACATGAACTATTTAAAAACACTTGCTGTTGCAACTCCATTAACTATTTCTGCATTTACTTTAACCGGATGTTATTGCGATCATAATCATAGATCTTGTGAAGAACAAACAAATTTTGAAAATGATAATTCTATACCAATGCAGCAAGAATATCAAACCGATTTTGAAAATTATTCAACGTCAACGCAACAAGAAAGACAAACTTACGAAAAAAATGATTCTTCAAACACAACGCAACAAGAACGAACTGTTTATAGAAAACCCAATATTCCTCGCATAAATTCTAATGTTATACAATATAGAAATTTATCAGGCAAGGTTGTAAATGTAAGAGTCATTGATGACGCAACAATTTCACTATATAAATCAATACAAAAATATTCCAATGTCAATTCTCCAGATATAAATGATATTGGTGGTTTTTATGCTGATGTTGAATCAAACATTAGTAAAGCACAGTTGGACGAATCAAATGATTGGGCTGTAAAAAGTCGTATATACGATGTAACCTCTCAGGCAGTTGTAGCTCTTAGACATTTGCAATGTTCTACAATGTTTAATAAATTGTTTGATATTTTTACTTCACCAAATAGTGAAGGTGGTGAAAATATAACAGTTAACGAGTATACTAAAATGATGGATGCTTGGTCATCAACAGGGATTAGAAATAATCGTTAATCAATTATCGTAGATAAATGTAAATGGTGCAAAAAAATTGCACCCTACAATTGACAAAGAAATATATGTTCGATTTTGAGCGTATTTTATTCAAGAAATGTAGGGTGCAATTTTTTGCACCATTTACATTATTTCAGAACGTAGGGTGGAAACCGCTTACTAAAATTTTTCAAAATTGTAAAGAGAGTGTAAAACTTTACAATTTCCATAGTCTTCTATGCTTCTTCTGACTCCTCAGTTTCTACAATAGGTTCTTTATAAATTTGAAGCTTCGTAATTCTTGCTCCGTCAACTTCTTCTACTGTAAATGTCAGACCGTTAAAGGAAACAGTATCACCGACTTGTGCAATTCTTCCCAAAAGTTTAACAACAAGCCCCGCAATTGTATCAACGTCATCTTCTTCAAACAAAGATTCTTTTAAATCAAAGAATTTAACAAGCTCATCTATTCGCATCATAGCATTTGCAATATAAGTGTTTTCGCCGATTTCCTTAATATCTGCTTCTGCTTCTTCATCAAATTCATCCTGAACTTCACCGATAATTTCTTCTAAAACATCTTCTAAAGTGATTAAACCGGATGTTCCACCAAATTCGTCAATAACAACAGCAATTTGGCAATGAAGTTTTCTGAATTCAATAATTAAATTATCTAAAGTCATAGTTTCAGGCACTAACATCAAAGGACGAATAAGCTTTTGAACAGAAAAAGATTCATGCTTCATAGCTAATGAATATAAATCTTTAACATGAATAAAGCCTAAGATTTTATCGATATTTTCTTCGTACACGGGATATCTTGTATATTGGTTTTCTAGTGCAACTTTATTTAATTCTTCGTAAGTAATATCATCAGGTATACAAACCATATCGGTTCTTGGAATCATAACCTGTTTCGCCATTAAGTCAGAAAATTTAAACATATTATGAAGCATTTCGGCTTCTGTTTCGTTTAAAACGCCTTCATTATAACTTGCATCAACCAACATATCCAATTCTTCGGTTGAATGAACCAAAGACGCATCTTCTGAATTAGCGTGACATGCAGAAAGAATCTTGTTACCTGAAACTTCAAGCAACCAAACAAAAGGTTTAAAAATAGTTATAAACATATCCATCGGTGTTGAAACCAATAGCGCAATTGTTTCAGGGTGTCTTAGAGAAATACATTTAGGCAACTGTTCGCCTAACAGTACATGGAAATAAGTTACCAAAACAAAAGAAATAGGAACTGCTACCACGTGAGATGAAACATGCGCCAATGAGCCAGCAAATAATCTTATAACCGGCTCTATTAATTGTACAATAGTTGATTCTGCAACCCAACCTAAAGCGATACTTGCGATTGTTACACCAAGTTGTGCGGCTGCAAGCATTTTGTTTACATCATCTACTAACTTCATCGCTTTTTTTGCGTTAGAATTTCCATCATTACAAAGTTGTTCCAAACGGGTTTTTCTGACTTTCACTAATGAAAACTCAGCAGCAACAAAAAAACCGTTCACAAATAATAAAAATAGAATTATAAAAATGTTTATAAATATGTCTGTCAGGTCCATTTTCTCTCAAATACCTTTTATAGTTATAATTATAATATTACACTATACAAGAAAATTTTGCAATTGTAACGTTTGTATTTTAACTCTTAAGAATAATGCTGTTCAAAAAATATTAGCAAACCGGGTAATATACTCATAATCTTGCTTATTATTTAATTAAAATGTAGGAAGCAATAAGATGCTAGCCGATAGGAGGATTAACGATATGACAGCAGTTGTAGAAACAGAAAAACAAACGATTAGTGTAATAATAATTGAAGATTTTAAGTTGACTCGTGTCGGACTAAGATGCGCACTTAATGCAAATGAAGATATTAATGTTGTTGCGGAAAGTGAAAATGCTGCAGATGGTTTGGAATTAATTAAGAAACATGTGCCTGATATCGTCTTGATGGATTTAGGACTTGCAGGCATGAACGGTATAGAAGCGACAGTTAAAGTTAAAGAAATTAACAAGGATATTAAAGATAAAGATATTAAAGTCATTGCTTTAACTTCACATGATAGAGAAGAAGAGGTTATAGCAGCTCTTTCTTCAGGTGCGATGGCATATTGTTTAAAAGATATTGACCCTGCAAAATTGGCAGATGTGATTCGTGATGTAAATAATGGTGTTTGCTGGTTAGATCCGGTGATTGCAAGAAAAGCTCTCGATGCATTTCCAAAACAAGAAACAGTGGGTATATTAAAAGATAAAACAGCGGAAGAAGGTCGTATCCCTTTAACCGATAGAGAATTTGAAGTTCTTAAACATTTGGTAGACGGTAAAAGTAATACCGAAATTGCTAAAGAACTTATAGTCAGTGTGCATACAGCGAAAGCGCATGTTTGTTCAATTTTACAAAAGATGTGTGTGAATGATAGGGTTCAGGCTGCAGTTAAAGCCGTAAAAGAAGGTTTGGTTTAGTGTTTATCTTCGATAATGAATGTCGTTGCGGAAACTTCTGTAACGGCATTTTTTTGTAAAATTAATACAAGAACGCCTGCTCTTTTTGGAGCAGGCGGAGTCAATTATTATAATAATTACTATCCGATATTTGATTAACCTAAACCGAAGGTTGGAGCTGAGTCCTTGATTCCTTCTGAACAAGCTTGTTTGATGCTTTCCAATCTTGCCTTTGCATCTGCAAGTTGAGCTTCGCAAGATTCTTTGTCCAAATCCATTTCGGTTTCTTTTTCTTCTAACGGAGCAAGAGCCATATCTTGTTCTGCTTCTAATTGTGATTTTGCTGCTTCTAACCAAACTGAGATGTTGCTTTGGTATTGAGAACTCATCTGACTGCACATTGCTTGAGCTTGAGATTGGTTGATTTGAGCTGCGGTCATAGCCTGCATAAAGGCTTGAACATCTGCTTTTTCATATTGACCATTGCTACCATATTTGCCAGTACCTTTGTTATCATCACCAATTTGTTCTTTCAAACCGCCTGTCATATATTCAGACATCATATTATTGAATTTATCTTGGTCAAATGATACAGATGTTTTACCACCATTTCCATCTGGCATTTCAATATTTTTGCCACCATTTAATAATGAGCCTAACATTTGATTAGCAACAAAGCTTGTTATACTTGAACCCATATTATAAGGATTAAATGCTTGATTTTGAGTACCTAATCCCATTTGATTTTGGAAGAATACCGTAGCTTGACTTTGCATTATTTGTGCTTGTTTTTCAAGTTGAGACATTTTGCTAGAGTACATTTTTTGTACTCTGGAAATGTTCTTCGTTATCCTTTCCTTTCGACTAGATAGACGAAGTTCTTGTAAAGTCAATTTGTTGACTTTACGTTGAAGCCTCATTTTTTCATGTAGTAACATCAAGAATGCCATTGTCTGTATCTAGTCTCCGTGTCTATTTGTACTTTTATATATATAAAGTATTCTAAGAACGCAGAATTTCACATGTTTAGCAATATTGTTACAAATCTTTACATAAATTTATTTTTAATAGATTATTCAAATCTTTCAAACACCTTATCGATATTTTTTAAATAATCTTCAACACTAAAACAAGCTTCTATTTCATCATTCGAAAGCAAATTTGTTACAACTTTATCATTATGGAGAGCATCTTTGAAATGTCCGCCATTAAGTGCTGATAGCGCGTGACCTTGCACAATTCGATATGCATCTTCTCTTGTTAATCCTTTTTCAACTAGTTTCAACAATACTTTTTGTGAAAATACAACTCCGCCATAGAGCTTTGTATTCTTAAGCATATTATCTTTATGCACTACAAGGTTTTCCATGACATTATTAAATCTGTGCAGCATAAAATCTACAAGAATTAACGAATCCGGAAATATAATGCGTTCGGCGGAGCTGTGAGAAATATCTCTTTCGTGCCAAAGGTTAATATTTTCAAATGCTGTAATCATATTTGAACGCACAACTCTTGCCAATCCGCAAAGATTTTCGCACAAAACAGGATTCTTTTTGTGTGGCATAGCAGAAGAACCTTTTTGGTTTTTAGCGAAGCCTTCTTCTACTTCGCGAACTTCGGTTTTTTGTAAATGTCTGATTTCTGTTGCAAATTGCTCAATTAATGAAGCGATTAATGCAAGTTGTGAAAAGAATTTTGCATGTCTGTCTCTTGAAATAATTTGTGTAGAAATTTTTGCAGGTTTGAGCCCTAGCTCGGAACAAGTTATTTCTTCTATTTCTGGTGGAATGTTGCTGTATGTTCCGACCGGACCTGAAATTTGTCCAACTTCTATTTCTTTTAATGTTATATTGAAACTTTCCTTTACTCTAGTTAGGGCATCAAGCCAATTAAGAAGTTTAAAGCCGAATGTCATAACTTCTGCGTGTACTCCGTGTGAACGTCCCATGCAGATTGTATTCTTGTGTTCAAAGGCCAATTTTTTAATTGTTTCAGTAAGATTATCCAATTCTTTATTAATATATTTAGAGCTGTCAGAAATTTGTAGAGCAAAAGCCGTATCAATGACATCAGAGCTAGTTAAACCCATGTGAATATATTTTGCGTTTTCAGGTCCTACAGATTCATTTACGGCAGTTAAAAAAGCTATAACGTCGTGACGAACTTCGCGCTCGACTTCGTCAATTCTATCCAGTGTGAAAGATGCTTTTTCTTTAATTTCGTTTAAATTTGCTTGAGGAATTTTTCCCAGTTTTGCATAAGCTTCGCAAACTGCGAGTTCTACTTTTAAATAATATTCAAACTTGGCTTGTAATTCCCAAATATTTTTTATTTCTTCTCTTGAGTATCTTTCAATCATAATATCCTCGCTTCAAGTTATATTGTAACATTTAAACTGTTGGTGTAAATATTGCGCGGTGTAATTTCAAGTTGAGGCTATGGCGAAACTAAGAAATTCGGGTGGGGGCTTATCGAATTAAAGTTTATCAAATAAAACTAGGTCAGGCACTGAAATACTAAAAATTTATAAGCCCCCACCCTAACCCTCCCCCATAGGAGAGGGAACGTGCTAAAGTCGCTCATTAAGCAAAAGCATATGCCCTTCTTTATAAAGGAATTGGATGCACTTGTGTTTGTTGAGTTGCTTTTGCTTGACAAAATTAAAAAAAATATTAAACCAAATGGTGGATATTTGATTTTTATATCTAAAGTTTAATAATTAATATCCGATGTAATTATTGAAAGGATTTAGAACTATGTTTTCGTCAATGATTCAGAATTTATTAACTTCATCAGGTAAATCAAGTGCTATGCAACGCGCTGTACAGATGAACAATTATGTAAACAATCTTAATTCTCAGTGGGCACCTGTTGAAAAGAATACAAACGCTTTACCTGAAGCAAATAATAATATTCAATCTTTTGATAATGTATTAAAAAATTCAGCACAAGTTAAATTCGGGGACTTACTTACAAATCCTTCAACAAGAGTTAACGCTAATATTTATACGGCAAAAGCATCTGGAGTAGCTGAAAAACTTACAACAAGAGAACAGATTAAAGGTTTGGTTTCAAGAATTTCTAAAAAACACGGTGTTGACGAAAAGCTTGTAAACGCATTAATAAAACAAGAATCAGGATTTAATCCAAATGCAAAATCAAAAGTTGGCGCAATGGGTTTGATGCAATTAATGCCTTCAACAGCAAAAGGTTTAGGAGTTACAAATGCAATGGACCCTGAACAAAATGTAGAAGGTGGTGTTAAGTATCTAAAATCAATGCTAAATAAATATAATGGGAATGTAATTCTTGCTCTCGCAGCATACAATGCAGGTCCCGGTGCTGTTGATAAATATGATGGAGTACCACCGTATAAAGAAACTCAAAATTACGTTAAATCTATACTTTCTAATTATCTCTAATCAGTTATGCATTAGTTGAAAGATTCTTTGTTTCACGTTCTCTATCTTGTTTTTCATGAATTCGTCTTGTGTTTTTATAAGTTAATCTAGGTATAAACCAGCCTAACAAGTACGGAGAAATAAAGAAGGTAGTCAATAAGCCCGGCACAGAGTTCAAACCTCTTGCAAATGATGCAATTTTATTACTACGTGCTTTGCCGGTGCCTTTCATAACCTTTTCAATGATTTTATCAGGTTTGTCAAATTTCTCAACAAAAGATATAATCTTCTTATTTTTATCTTTCTTTTTCATGCCTTTTAAGGATTTTAAGTCAAGAGTAGATGTATTAAATATTTCTTCCGCGTTTTCGGACTTAGAAATGATTTTTTGCAAATCACCGCCGTTTTTGTCGATATACTTGCAGAAGTTTAGCATTTTTTCTTTAGAATTTATATTATCATAAAGCGCAGTAATTTCTGCATTTGAAAGAACATGTGCTTTTGAATATGGGTTGAATAAATCGGCAATCGTTTTGGTTTTTCCCATATTTCTGTCTTTATGCATTAATACAAAGCCTGAATTTTTTTCATAAGACGTAACAAATGCTCTGGTTCCCATTGGTACCGCAAATACAACCGCCAAGCTTGACGTTAAATCCCTTAATAAAATTTCATAAAGTTCTGTCAAATCTTTTTTGCCATTTTCATCCTTTTGCGCTCTATTATATGCATGCAGACCACGCGGAGCTAGCAGACCAAATATAGAAAGTCCTGCCATTAATGAATTGGTAAAGTTGTGACCATTATATTCAAGTTCGGATGATACGAAATCACTCTTATTTTTACCTATAAGTTTTCCTAAACGTTCTAGTAAACTTGGTTTGCCTCTGCCTTTAAATGAAACGTTATTATCATTCGCTTGTTCTTCCTGTACAGGTGTTTTTCTTGCGCCAGGTGCGACATCTCCTCTAGCATAAATTTTAGGAAGAACTGATAAAACGCCCAAAGTAGCAAACATCATTGAAATATTGGTAATCATGCGTTTTGCCAATGATTTATCCTTAATGCTTTCTGCTTGAAGTTCGTCCAATTTATCCAAATGCTTGTTTGCAACAATCGCATCATCAGTATATTTAATCATTGCATCAATAGCATCCTTTGTTCCGAAAACTTTCTTGCTATCAAATTTATCGGAGCCGAATTTAACTTTTTGAAGCATATCTAAATCAGAACTTTTTGAGTATTTAATATTGTTAATATGTTCAACAATATTTTGCATGCATTGATTTTTATATTTTGCTTTTCCTCTGAATTTTGCTAATTTTGCGTCAGCAGGAATATTTTCCATGTTAGCAATTTGCTTTAGTATATAGTCTACAGAATCCTTTGTCGCATTTTCTTTCCCAACGGTATCTGTTAAAATGTTTTCGATATTTGTTTTATAGAATTCATTTTTAAATTTGTCTGCATTTTTAAGCAACGATTTATCAAATTCAGGTTTTGCCAATATTTCTTTTAAACTGTTTCCGAAACGTTTGATTAATTGAGTATTCACACTGGTTGATTTTCCGAATTTTGCAGCAATTAGCAATGATAACGGTGCAACTGCCATCATGCACGGTCCTGTCATGCCTTCTCTACCGAGTACTTCAAAACCTTCTTGCATGTTGTAATGTCCTGTGTGCTCTTTATCACGTAAAAAGCCTGCAGCAGTACGCGGAACGGTCATGCCTATACCGTCCTGAATTAAGAATGATGCTAGGAACCCACCGTTTTCAATGCTCTGCATTACAGAGCCTGATGCATTCAAAACGCTCGCCATGCCGGACTTAAATGCAACCTGTCGCTTCTCTTGCTTATCATTATTGTTAATATTTTGAACTGTTGAACTTTGTACTTTCAAATATGACCTACCATAAAAATACTTCTACATGTAGATAAAGTCACCTAAATAGAAAAATTTGCTATATTGTAAAGAAATGTTTAAAGATTGTTACATTAACGATAGACCCCCAACAGAATTTCTAAGCTTCGCAAGGCTTCGCTTTAAATTCTTCCCTCCTCGCGCGATGCTACCGAAAAAAGTTGACTAAATGTCAAGTCATTATGAGTGCAGCTGGGTTGTGGCTCTTTGAATGGACTTTATAGCAAAAAAAAAGAGTCATTTATGACTCTAAAAACTTAATTGTGTGAAGTGTAGTATATAAATTTTGATTGTGTTTTTAATATCCTTGTATATATAAAGTATTTTTCTTTTGAATAATTGTTATAAAAGATGTTAATCGTTACAATTCTTTACAAAAAGTTGATTTTTATAAATGAAACATTAAATCTTTGTTAGAGAGGTAGTTTAAATGTTTATAACAAATTTATTTACACATAAATGCACACATGAACACGTTACTCCCGATAAAGACCAAGCATATTGTCCCGATTGTGGAAAATTAATCAAAAATGAGTGGTATATTACACGTTGTGCATGTTGTGGAGTTAAACTCAAAGCTATGAGCAAAAAAGGAGAAATAGTTCCACAGCTTCATTATTGCTACAATTGCGGAAGCAGTGAATATAAAGTCGAAAAATTAGATGAAATTAACTTTGTTGATATCAGATTTGCGGCTTTAGTAAAACAAGTTGTTGAAAATAAAGAAACTATCTGTTCTACAATCAGGTGTTGGCAAGAAAGAACAGACGTGAAACCAAAATTGCTAGTACAATACCTGTAAAATCTGCGATAATACCCGTCAAAAGTGCATAGCGGAATTTTTTAATACCGATTGAGCCGAAATATACAGCAAGAACATAAAACGTGGTTTCGGAACTCCCTACCATTACAGCCGCAAGCTTAGTTACATAAGCATCAGGTCCGAAGTTATTTGCTATATCAGAAAATAATCCCAACGTAGCTGAGCCTGATAACGACCGCGTAAGCATAATCGGAACAATATCAGCAGGAATAAAATCACCGACAAAGTTTTTAATCAAATCCATTGCGCCGCAAGCTTTAAACATAGATACGCCAACCATTATTGCTACCAGATAAGGTATTATTGAAACAGAAACTTTAAACCCGTCTTTAGCACCTTCTACAAATTCTTCATATACTGGTACTTTTTTTATTAAACCAACGCATAAAATTGCTAGTATCATAATCGGAAGGATATATAAAGATATTTTTTCAATCATGCTCCCTCCAAATTTTTCTAAAAATTAACGCTGTAATTATAGCGATCAAAAAAGATATTGATGTTACGATAAGGGTAGGCAAAATTATTTCAGAAGGATTTTTTGCGCCGACGCCAACTAATACTGCTATTACAGTTGCAGGGATAATTTGAAATCCTGCAGTATTCATTCCTAAAAACATACACATGCTATCTGTTGCTGTGTCTTTATTTTTATTATCATCTTGTAATTCTTTCATAACTTTAAGCCCGATTGGAGTTGCCGCATTGGTTAAACCGAGGGCATTCGCAGCTACGCTCATTGTAATATCTCCGACAACGGGACTATCTTTTTTTACATCTTTAAACAAAATTTTTGCAATTGGATTAAGCAGTTTGGATAAAATCTGAACCAAACCTGATTTTTCAGCAATTCGCATTATGCCAAGCCAAAACGCCATAATTCCGATTAGCGAAAAAGAAATTTTAACGGCAATATTACAAGCCGAAAGCATCGAATTTACGACTTCGTTAAGTGTATTGTTGAAAATTCCGACAACTATCGAAACAGCAATTAACGCGAAAAAGATATAATTCATAGAATCATATTAAGTAAAAAAAATCTGTTTGTCGATTTTTATCTTAACAAAATATTACAATTTGTTGGTATTTGTCAGTATTTTTATATTATTATATAATAAGTATGAATGTAGAATGTGGGATAGAGTAAGAAAAATGGCAGAAATAAATAATTTTTCGGAGATTACAGAAAATTTTGATACAATTAAAACCTTGTTAAATTCAATTAGAGCGCAAGGTATATTGAATACTTCTGATGTTGACAAGCTTCTTGCAGGGATTAATTCTAAGCTTGAAAAAATCAATACTGAAGAAGATATTGACCTTATCAAAATCTTTTTGTCTGAATTAAAACAAAATTTGGATGAACGCCATAGTGTGCTGATTTCAAAATTTGGTGCGATAGAATCTCTATTCTCAAACTTACTTAAAAACAGTGCAGACACTCTAAAATCAAGCGAAGTTAAAGAGTTGTTTGATATTGTTGCAACAAATTTGTCAGTATTCTCAAGAGAAGTTGTATCACAAAAAGAAACTCTAACTGACATTACTCTAAGACTTGATGCAATGCGTTCTGATGATTCTCAAAAGAAAGAAATAATTAAAAGCGTATCGCTTCTTAAGAATGACTTAGAAAATTTGAAAAACGGCTTTGATTCAATTGTTTTGAGCCTTAATGAAAACTTTAAAACTCTTATCAAAACACTTTCTAACGTTGACCAATCAGAAGCAATTAATAAGTTTGGCGGTCAGTTGGATGATATTGTAAATTCTTCAAACACAATACTTTCAGCGCTTCAAATGATGGATAAAAAGAATGATCAGCTTGAAGATGCTCTAAAAGGTTTGGCCAGTCAAGATGATGTTATTGGTGCTAAAAAATGGTTGAGCGATTTAGTTGCAAAAAACCATGAATTAAATGATTCTATAAATAATTTGTCTGATAAATATTATAAAATAGATAATTTAGCAGAAAAAATTGATGCGTCAGTTAGCATTATTGCTGGTTTAAAGACTGTTATTTCTGAAAACGAAAGCCAAAATTCAGAAAAAATAATGAATGAATTAGAGACTTTGCAGGCTTCTTTAAAAGAAGTAACAACGAATCAAAGTTTTGAAGATTTTAAAACTTCATTAGAAATCGTTCTAAAAGATATTTCTTCAGGTTCTATTAATCTGCAAAACGCACTTGTTGATGCATCTTCTGAAATTCAGAAAATTAGCACAAACTTGCAGGCTTTAGATATCAATGTTAATTTCCAAAGCTTGATGTCAAACTTAGAAAAAATGGAGCATGACATCAAAGAACACACAGATGTTGTTACTGATAAAATTTCTCAATTAGTTGAAGTCAATGCAACAAGAACATTGAACGAAATTTCTAATAACACAGACTCTTTGATTTCAAAACTGAAAGATTCTCACTACACAATGACAAAATTGTGTGAAAAGAATTTCAATGATGTAGCGGATGATATTGCAAACTTAAAGACTGTTGTATCACAAATTGATGAAAACAATGTATCTGCAAATAACGCGATTTTTTCAAACGTTACTGATCGTTTAGCTATTTTTGAGAATAGTTTAAAAAGTTCTTTAGAAAAGCAAGAAGATTATGTAGCAAATTCTTCAAGCCAATTATTTGAACAAATCAAAAACATTAAGGATTTATCAGGTGTAATTGATTATAAATTGGATGCTTCAGTAATTGAAGTAAATAATTCAAAGCGAGAATTTGCAGAATTGAAATCTGCCGTGCAGGATGTTTTGGGCTTAGATTTTGTTAATGTTGTTAAAGATTTAAAAGTTGATTTATACGCTGTTAAACAAGATTTGGCAACTGCTTTTGAAAATTCAACAAGTGAACAGTCAGAAAAATCAGCAAATGATTTGTTCGGAAAATATGAATTATTGGTAAGCAAATTAGATAATGTTGAAGATACGCTTAAACAAGCACAAACATCAGCTTTGGCGGCTTTAAAACCGATTTTGGATAACATATCTTCATCTATTATGGATGTAATCTCTTACGTAAGTTCTCAGAAGGAACTTAACACGGATTCAATAGATGTGAAACTTGCGAATATCACTGAAATCGTAAAAGACAGCAATTTGAATTATGTTGAAAACGTGCGTGATATTGTAGAAGTTATTAGAGCTCAGGTTGAAAATAATCTGATTCAAATCCAAAATGAAAATTCTAATAAGATTGATAGTATTAATTCTTCAATTTCTAAGAATACAGAATCTTTGAAGGAAGAAATCAAATATTCTTATAACAAGTTACTTGAAGTTCAAGATAATTTTGACGAAATTAAGGAAACTTTGAATGTCAATAATATTACATTAAGCACAAATATCGGTGATATTATATCTTCAACTGACGAATTGAAAACTGATTTTGAAGTTAAATTAGCAACTCTAAAAAATTCTTTGTTAGAAAAAATTTCTGATTTTAAACAAGAATTCACTTGCGAAAATGCGGATAAAATCAGCGAAATTAAATTCACGACTGAAAACTTGCATACAAAGAGTTTGCAAAACTCTCAAGAATTAATCGGACAATTTAAGGGTGAAATAGCTCAAATAATCGGTACGCTTAAGCTAAATGTTGAAGAATTGGCAGAACAGCTTTCAAATACAACTTTAAAAGTTGAAGGTGGAAATAGAGAAATTGTAAACTTTATTAAAAATGATTTCTGTGCAGAGATTGATAATTCCGTAAGCACTTTAAAATCTGATTTATCAGATTTTTCTGCTGATATGCAAAATTATGCAGACTCAATTACAAGCGGTTTTGATGATTTGAAGAACAGTGTAGATTCTATGTCAGAAAAAACAACTTCTTCTTTAACATCAACTCTTGCAAAAATTTTAGATAACTTTGTTTCCCTAAAAGGTGTTTTAAACAGCTTTAATGAATCTAATATGCAAAACTTTAAGGATAGTGTAGATAAAATAACGGAAGATTTTACTAACCTTAAAGACCGATTAGAAAGTGTTGATAAGAATGTTGATGAAGATTTAACCAGACAATTTAATTTGATAGAAACTAATTTCGAAGAATTGTCAAATTCTATTACTGAACTCTTCGCTCGTTCTGATAATGAACTTAGTTTTAAGATTGAAAACGGTTTAGTTGATATTTCAGCTAGAATAGATGAAACTGTTGCCTCAAATTTGGAACAATATAAGGCTAAAATCGAAACTTTGTTCGATAATATCATTAAGAAGAATAACGAACAATCTGATTATATTAAAGAACGCGTTTTAGGCTTAAATGATACTTTGGAAGCTACTTTAGCGACTCAAAACGAAAACGCTGAAAACAGATTAAAAGATATTGCCAACGAGATGAAAACGATAATTGATGGTAATATCGAAGTTACTTCTGCAGATTATGAGTCATTAAAAACAAAATTAGCTGATTTTACTGTTGAAATGTCTTCATTAAATAAGACTCTATCAGCAAATTTAAAACAGCAACTTGATGAAATTACAAAATTTGTTAATTCAAATTTAGAAGTACAAGGTCAAGAAAATGCAGAAAAATTTGAAGAAATTCAAAATGCGGTCACTACTCAAACTCAAAGATTAAATTCTCAAGTAGAAAATGTTTTAGCGACTGTAAAAAATGATAATAGCAGTTTACAAGAAAATATCAGACAAAAACTGCAAGAAATCGGAAATACTTTCTCAATTGAGCTTACAAGTTTTGTAGATAAATCAGAAAATAATTTGATTCAAACTTCTGAAAGTTTGAAGAATATGCTTGAAACTCAGGCTGAAAACTCTGATACAAAATTAAATGACATTGCACAAGATTTATCAACAAAAAATTCTGAAATGGTTGAAAACATTAAATCTCAACTTGATGAAATCGCAATGTTTGTAAATTCAGGCTTAGAAGTTCAAGCAAAACATGTAGAAACTAAATTTGAAGAAATTAGTAATAAAACTCAACAATTGGTTGAAAAACTAAATACAGTTGATAATACAAGTGCATCTACTTCGGAAGCATTGAATACTAAATTAGATGATATTAAATCGGTTATATCATTAGAATTAAACCAAAATTTGGAAATAGTAGAAAATGATGTTGATGATTTGTCTCAAAAACTTGATGGTATAAAGAATGTATTATCTGATGATTTGAAACAAAACTCAGATTTATTATCTAATAATATTTCTGAAAAGTTTAGTTCTGTAGTAAATAAATTAGACGTAGTGAATTCTGATATTAATTCTAGCGTGGAATTGAATTCTACAAAAATTCAGAACAAATTATCAAATGATATTGATAAATTACAAACGGATGTAAGTGGAAAATTAGAACAAAATTCCGAAATTATTACTTGTCAAGTTGAATCACTAACACAAGAACTAGAACAGTTAAAAGCTGATATAAGTGCCGGTCTTCAACAGAATTCGGTGTTTGTTGCTAAAAATATAGAAACCTTGTTAAATAGTGTTACATCACATAAACTTGAAGAATTGAAGCTTATTGGAGAAGCAACACAGAATAAAACAAGTGATTTAAAAGTTGATTTTGCAAATAGTTTAACAGAAGAAGTTGAAGGTTTGTATGATAAGGTTCAAGCTTTGTTTGAAGCGACATCATTAAACTTCACAACAAATTTAAATAATGAAAACTCAAAGATACTGGAAGATTTAACAGCCAAAACTATTGAATTCAAAGCGTCATTTGAAGCTTTGAATGACAGATTGGATAAAGACGAAATTTCGCAAATGAATGTTTTCCAAGCTCAAGTAAAAGAACTTGGAGGAACTTTTAATACTTTGATTGAAGAAGCTAAGAGTGTTACGAAATCTGAAGTTTCAGCAATTTCAGAAACATTAATAAAAAATAGCAAAAACTTATTTGACGAAGTAGAACAAGCTATTGAAGATAAAATAACGACTTTGCTTGCAACAACAGCTGATATTTCGGCAGGAGAGCTCCAAACGATGGAAGCTTTTGCTAATCAAATTCTAAAACAAGTAGAGGTTAATAAACAGAATGTTGTTACTTGTAAAGATTTGATTATTGAACTTGTTCAAAAAGAATGTGAATTAGTATCTGAAGATATTGAAAAAGAAACAGATGTTATAGTTAAAGATATAATTGAACAATTTAATTTATTCAAAGGTATACAAAAAGACGAGTTGGATAAATTGACAGTTCATGTTGAAAGCTCAATTGAAGATTGTATATTCAATTATGTTAATGAACTCAAATCTTATTTGGATATTAAGACTGATTCAACAATAATGAATCAAAAATTGGATAATATTCAGTCTGAATTAACTAATACTATTGATGATATGCTTTCAACAATGAACAAATTCTTGGAAGCAAGTGTGTTCTCATCTGCTATGTCTGATTTAAGAACAGCTAATGAAATTTTAGTAAACTCAACAGCTGATAAACTAAATAAACAAATTAATGATTTTGTTTTAGAAAACGTTACGAATAAGTTCGATGATAAATTAAATTTATTTGATAAAAAATTCACAGATACAATTGTTGATAAGTATGAAGAAATAAAGATGATTTCTTCTCAATATAATCAGTCTTTTGAAAATATTCAAACTTCTGTTGACGGAATTTTAAATGAATTTAAGTCTACAAAGAACGAAATTAATGCAACAATGCAAACTATAATGGATGGAATTAGTAATTCTATAAATTCATTAAATGTTAGCTTTGCAGATTTAAAAGAGCAAATATTGAATAAATCGTTTGATGAAGCTTTCCAAACATCATTAAATAATCAAATTTCCGGTATTGAAAATCTTGTAAAAGAACAGTTTGGATATTTAGAAGATATCAGTGATTTGTGTTGCAACAATCTTCCTGAATTAACTGAAATGAATACTCTTGTTAAATATAGTATTCAACAATCAATTACAGATTTAACAAACAAGGTTGATGCTCAAGATATCAGCTGGAATGAAGAACTAACTAAACTTAAGTCTGATATTATTACTCAATTTTTAAATATTTTTAACCAAATTTCGTTTGTTGCGGAACAAGAAGAAATATTAGATTTTATTCAAGAAAAACATTCGGAATTAATAACAATTTTGAGTCATATTGTAACTACAATTGATAATGTTGATGCTGTAAAAGACAATGTCGCTGTAGTAGATAATAAAATTGACTCATTAAAAGAAGATATAGATTTAATTAATGAAAAAATTACTTCAATAATATCTTCTGATGGCAACATTGATTATGTTTACAGTCTTCAAGATTTAGAATCTGATATTGCTAATTTAAGATTAATACTTAATGAAATGAAATCAAGTAATAATTCTAAGGAATTAGAAGAGCTTGTAACTTCAACTAATGATATTTATAAACTTGTTGAGTCTTTGAAAACTGAAATGCCAAAATTTGAGTATGATGAGTTCAAAAAAGATTTTGAAACATTGTCTGAAGATATCGTAAGCATTAGTACAAGAACAAATAAGCTTATTTTGGCGTCGGATGAATCTCATAAGTGTTTGCAAGATAATTTGCAAGAATTTAAGCTAGTAATTAATGATTTGGATGAAAGAACACGTAATTTTGCACACGAATCAGGTATTGACAGGCTTGATAATAAATTATGTGCAATTAATAACATGATTCAAAACGGTGCAAAAACTAATCAAGTATTTAATCAAGTATTTGAATATTTAGCAGAATGGGTTGATAAAGCCGGAGAACAAATTACTACAATTTCTGATAAGGTTGAAACGTTGGATGATATTGGTCAAATCAAGGTTATGCTGGAAGATTTGAAGGCAGAAGCGGAAGATAACACAGAAAGCACTGAATTAATAGAAGCTTTGAGCAATGTGTTTGAAAAACAAGCTAAACGTATATCATCATTGGAAGCTAAACTTGATAGAGTTATTGTCGAAACAACTATTAGTAATAAAAATTCAAAAATCGACATGACTCCGTTTGAAAATACTTTGAATAGTTTCTTGGTTGCGATTGATGATAAAATGTCATCACAACAAGAGAAAATCAATTCTTTAGAGTCTAAACTTGAAGAAGTTATGACTAAAATTGACCCTAAAGATACTGCTCAACTAACTAAAAAAGTTGGCGGAATGGATAGACAAATCGCAAAATTAAATAAAAGTATCGAAAAAATAGCATCACATGTTGTTGAAAAGTAATTTAGATAATTTGAATAAACTTGTAAAAAAGGAGAATGTTCTAACAAGTTTGGAAGAAAGATATTGCTATGCGCAAGATTCTACCAACTCTCGAGTGGAACATAAACTTCCTGATGCAGTTGTTTTTGTTGAAACGGTAGAAGAAGTTCAAAAAGTTTTAAAATATGCAAATGAACATAAAATTCCTATAATTTGTCGTGGTGCAGGCACAAATATGGTTGGGGCTTGCGTTTGTGATTTTGGTGGAATTGTTTTGAATTTTTCAAGAATGAACAAAATCTTAGATTTTAACCCGACAAATATGACTATGAGAGTTCAGCCGGGAGTTGTTTTGGATGAAATTAAAAAACTGGCTGAAACTGAAAATCTTTTCTATCCGCCTGACCCTTCAAACTTTAGAGTTTCTACGATTGGCGGAAGTATTGCTCAATCTTCAGGCGGAGCAAAATCTTTCAAGTATGGAACGACTAAAGATTATATTCTAAATTTAAAAGTGGTTTTGGCTGACGGAACAATTATGACATTGGGCGCAAATACAATAAAAGATGCTGTCGGCTATCACTTAAATCAGTTGATGGTAGGAAGCGAGGGAACTTTAGCAGTTGTAGTTGAAGCTGAATTAAAACTTATTCCAAAACCTGAAATAACAAGAGTTGTAACGGCTTATTTTGATAAAATTGAAAATGCGACTTCTGCCGTTACGGAAATCATGCGCGCAAGTGTATTTCCAGCAACAATTGATTTTATGGATAATAATTCTATTGTTACTGTAGAAAAATTTTATCCTTGCGGATTAGATACAACTAAAAATGCTATGCTTTTGATTGAATTGGACGGTTTTGAATCTTCTATGCCGACTCAGCAAGAAAGAGTTGAAATGGCTTTAAATAAAGCTGGGGCAAGCAAGGTTGAAACAAAAATCACATTAGAAGAACAAGAAGCTGTTTGGACGGCAAGACGTGCTAGCTTTGCTGCTACTACAAAACTTGCACCCGATGTTGTTTCTGACGATATAATCGTACCGCGTGATAAATTGGCACAAATGGTCGTAGGCGCAAAGGAAATTTGTGAAAAATATCATCTTCAAGTTTGTGTTGTCGGACATGTGGGTGATGGCAATATTCATCCGCAGGTGGCTTTAAATTTAGAAAACGACGATGAATTTAAAAATTATATTAATGCTAAAACCGAAATGTATGAGCTTGCAACTTCTTTGGGTGGAACAATTTCAGCAGAGCATGGAGTTGGAATCGAAAAAATTTCTTATATAAAAAATACGGTGGATGAGAAAGCTCTTGATTATATGAAAAAAGTCAAAAAGCTTTTCGACCCGAATAACATATTAAATACGGGAAAAATTTTTAAATTGGATTAAGATAAAGGAGAGTGTATGGATATTATCGTAATTAATTGTACTGTACCAAACAAAAAAATCGCAAAAGATATTACTAAAATCTTGATGAAACATAAACTTGCAGCATGCGTTAGTATGGTTGACAAAGTTCAATCTGTGTTTTCATGGGATGGTGAAGTTTGTGAAGAAAAAGAAATTCTTATGATGATTAAAACAAGAAGAGCAAACTATGGCAAAATTAAGCTTGTTATTGAAGATTTGCACCCTTATACAGTGCCTGAAATTATTGCTTTACCGATTGTTGATTGTAGTGAAGATTATTTGAAATGGTTAGTGAAAGAAACAGAATCTTAAGACTAAAAGAATATTTTGAGTCTTTAGGGATAGAAGTTAATATTGGAAAAAATAAAGCCCGAGGAAACAAGGGCTTTTTTAGAGGTACAAATAACGGTGCTTATCGTATTGATATTTCTAAAAATATCGGCGAAGAAGAAACCTTGTCTGTACTTTTGCATGAATTCGCTCATTTTGTGCATTTTAAATATGATAAAACCTTGAGTTCACTAGATTTTGTGTTTGATAACATAACAGATATGATGAACGAAGAGCTTGTTAATGTAACTGTCAAAAAAATTCCAAAAACTGAAGCTAAAGTGTTATTTGACAAAAAGGATAAACTAGCTTCTGAAATTAAAAAAATGGCAAAACAAATCAAGCAAACATATCCTGATTTTAAATTATCTGCGCCATACAAGAAATTTGAAAGACATTTTAGTTTGCCTGTTAAATATTTACTAAAATATGATCGAATTAATTTTAATAATACAATTTATTCAGTGGAAAATTTAGACAAAGATTTTTACGAATTAAGTGATGAAGAAATTTTGTATGTAAAAATTAAATCAAAGCAAAGGATGATTGGTCGAATTAACGCCAGAATTTCCAAACTAAACCGTTATTATAATAATCCGACAGAACTTTTTGCAAGATTTATTGAGTTATTTTATTCTGATAAGAATAGCGCGGAGTTAATAGCTCCAAATGTTTGTAAACTCTTTAATTTTAGTAATATTAAAGAATTTAAGAGATTAGAAACAATATTATTTTCATAAATATTTACTTTATTTTTTTGAAAATTTTATATATAATACATTCAGAAAGAGAATGAGTAAATGATAACAAATTTTAATAGTAAGACATCCAGAAAAGATGATGCAAAATTATTAGCATGGATAGTTTTTGGTTTTTTGATTGTTGCTTGGTTGTGTACTCCTCCGGGAAATAAATTCCTACAAATTTGTTTTTGGGGCAATAATACACAGTTATTCATGTCGAAATTAATTCACAATTCTGATAATACGGAATATAAATTTCATAGAAATAATGCAGTATATTTAGCTAAAATGTATTCTAATAAGAAAAAAGCTTTAGATGAAATGAATAACGCGATTCAAACGCTTCCGACATACGCATCTGATTCAGAACTAAAAAAACTATATAAGGATAGAGCTGAAATACGTTTAATGGCAGGTGATTATAAAGGTGCGTTGAATGATTTTATAAATTCCGGTGATATTCAATTTAATGATAATTTGAAAGTAGCAATGCTCTTTAAAGAACAAGGTAATTATAGAGAAGCTCTTTCTTATTGTAATAGCATTTTAGATGTTGACGCGACTGCCTATGCAGGCTTTGCTTGCCTATCTGATTTATATGAAAGTATCGGAAGGTATGATGTTGCATTAAATGTCTGGAATTTAGCTATTGATAGACGTCCTAACAATCCAAAATCATTTATTGATAGAGCTAAAATTAAGAAGAAAATTGGAGATATAAGTGGTTATACCCAAGATATTGAGAAAGCAAAAGAATTTTCTCCTACCATAGATCTTGAAGAATCGATTACTTATGATGCGCTTCATCCTAAAATGTTGACATTGACTATTAATTAAATCTTAATATTAAATTTACATTATATTTCTACTTACACATTTTGTTTGGGGTACAATAGGTATTGAAACAATTTGACTTGAGGTGAAATATTATAAAATGAAATACTCCGAATATTCCGTTGTAATAGTAGGGAGCGGTGCAGCTGGATTATATTCTGCTTTAAAAATATCCCAACAAATAAATTTGCCTGACGGCATACTACTTTTGACAAAATCTACTTTAGGTGAAAGTAATTCAAAATACGCTCAAGGAGGTATCGTTGGTGTAATTCATCAAAACCCTGAAGATAATGTGCAATCACATGTTCAAGATACATTAAAAGCTGGAGCAGGCTTAAGTGAAGAAAAAACGGTTGAATATATTTCAGAAGCATCAGATGAAGTTATTAATGATTTAATTGAAAATGGTGTAAAATTCGATAAGAATACTGATGGCAAATTAACTTTTACTTTGGAAGCCGCTCATAGTATAAGAAGAATTCTTCATTCAGGCGGAGATGCTACGGGTAAAGGAATTACAGATGCTTTAGCGCAAGATGTAATTAATGATAGTAACATTACAGTTATGGAAAATGCTATGGCTGTCGAACTTCTTGTGGATTCTGATAAAGAATGTAAAGGTATCATCATTTATAATGAATTAACAGGTGAACATGAAATTGTTTACACTTCTGCACTTGTCCTTGCAACTGGCGGTGTCGGTCAGGTTTATAAATTTACAACAAACCCTGATGGCGCAACTGGTGATGGCGTAGATATTGCATATAACGCGGGTGCAATTATTCAAGATATGGAATTCATTCAATTCCACCCGACCGCTTTAGCTCTTAGCCCTACAAGCAAAGACAGGTTCTTGATTTCAGAAGCTGTTAGAGGCGAAGGCGCAAAGCTCATAAATAAGGAAGGTAAAGAATTCATGTCACAATATCACGATAAGCGTGAACTTGCACCTCGCGATATTGTTACCCGTGCTATTTATTCAGAAATGGCAAAAGAACATTCTTTTAATGTGTTCTTAAACGCTTCTATGATAGACCATACAAAATTATTTAAGCGTTTTCCTACAATTTCTAAACGCTGTGATGAAAAAGGTATAGATATCTCACACAATCCTATTCCTGTAGCTCCTGCAGCTCACTACACAATGGGCGGAATTAAGGCCACTGTAGAAGGCAGAACATCATTAAAAGGGTTATATGCTATTGGTGAAGTTGCTTCAACAGGTTTGCACGGTGCAAACAGGCTTGCAAGTAATTCGCTTTTAGAATGTGTAGTTTGTGCTTATGAGCTTGCAGACTATTTATCATTTGCAAACTTAAGTACACCTAAAAAAATTGATGATTCAATTCGTGAGGTGATTGAAACATATTCTTCACCATTAAGTGAAGTTGATTATGATATCCCAACTTTAAAACAAAATCTGAAAAATTTGATGTGGAATAAAGTTGGCATTGTTAGAAATGAAAAAGATTTATTAGAAGCAAAAGCAGAAATAGATAAGATGAAATCAGAATTTAAGCGTACAAGAAAATGCTTAAACCAAGATGAATACGAATACAGAAACATGCTTACAGTTGCCGGTTTAATTGTAGGGGGTGCTATTTCAAGAAAAGAATCAAGAGGTGCACACTCAAGAGCTGACTATAAGCAAACTGACAGTGTTGCTAAACACTCAAATATTATGAAAAGTGAAGAAAGAGAGTTAGTTTATGTTAAATAATTTTTTTATAGAAGACCATGTTAAAAACGCATTACAAGAAGATATCGGTTTTGGTGATATTACTACCGATTATCTTACAAATGAAGAAGACAGAATGTCTTGTGTACTTAATACAAGAGTAGACGGTATTTTCTGTGGAAAGAACGTATTTGAAATGGTATTCAAAGTTCTTTCACCTTCTATTAATATTAAATTCTATTTTAATGATGGTGATGAAATTAAAAAAGGTGATAAAATTGCGGATATAGAAGGCCCTGCAAGATATATTTTAATGGGCGAAAGAACAGCTTTAAACTATACTCAAAGAATGAGCGGTATTGCAACTGAAACAAACAAATACCAAAAAGCTGTTGGTGAATATAAAGCAAGAATAGTAGATACAAGAAAAACAACTCCCGGCTTTAGAGCTTTCGAAAAATATTCTGTAAAAACAGGTGGTGGAAGTCTGCACAGATTTAATCTTTCTGACTGCGCAATGATTAAGGATAATCATATTAAGTATGCAGGCTCTTTAACTAAGGCTGTTGAAAAATTACGCCAACATATTTCACATGCTCATAAGATTGAGGTTGAGTGTGATACAGTGGAACAAGTTAAAGAAGCTGTTAATTGTGGCGCAGATATCATTATGCTTGATAATATGTCATTGGATATGATGAGAGAATGTGTAAAACTTATTGATGGCAAAGCTATTGTTGAAGCAAGCGGAAATGTTAATCTAAACACTGTTTATGATATAGCTTCAACAGGTGTTGATATTATTTCTTCAAGTGCAATTGTAGCGAAAGCTCCAACGTTGGATTTAGGCTTAGATATGTAATATAACAAATATAATTTAAAATATTAAAAACGGTACATTATTTGATGTACCGTTTTTAATTATCTAATGATCAAATCTGTCTATTTCCATTTTTTCATGTTCAAGTTTGTGTTCTTCACTATCCAATTTTCTCTGTTCACGATTAAGAAAATCTATTTGTTTTTTAATCTCATTTTCTTCTTTATGTAATTCATCTTCTTGTTTTCTTATATCATCTTCAGCTCTATTTGTACTTTTAAAATTAGTTCTTTTTATTTGTGGCGAGTAGATAATTGGTTGAATTCTCATAATATAACTCCTTAGATTTTTATTTATAGTTAAATTAAAACATATAAAAATATTTTTTGCTATTTATGTTAAAATTTATGTAATCTCCTCGTAGCTCAGTCGGATAGAGTGTAAGTTTCCGAAACTTAAGGTCATGGGTTCGATTCCCATCGAGGAGGTTTAATTTTTAGAATAATATGTTATACTTAATATGTACAGACAGAGGAATCATAGGATAGAACTGTGAGCTTTTTCGAAAGTTTCAAAAATTTTAAAAATAAGTTAGATAAAGTAGAATCAACGGTTTATTCCGGCTCCGATTCATTGCTTGAAGTTTATGAAAAAAATGCGAAACTTGAAGCGGAAATTGTTGCCAGGACGAAAGAGCTTGATAGAGCTAATCGTCAAATGCTTACATTGCAGCACATTTGGGAAATGATGAACTCTTCAAAGCCTCTTTCTAGTGTTTTGAATGCAATAGTAAATAGTTTACAGGGTGAACTGGGTTATTTATATAGTTTTATAGTAAAAGAACGAAATGACAATGACGGAAGATATTTACAAATTGTTGCATCTTCTCGTGATGATATGGGTACAAAATTTAGTAAATATTTTAATTGTGATTTAAGCGAATATAGAATGTATTTTCCTGAGTTCGATGAAGTTAAAAATTCTATAAAAAATAATCAAATATACCAGTCAAAGGATCTTGTGAAATTAATCTCTGGTTTTATTCCTGATATCGATAATAATAAGGTTGCTAATTTTTTAAAAGAAGCTAAAATGAAATCATATATTTTAGTTCCCCTTTTATCTAAACACACTCACTTTGGTTCACTTATTGTGTTTTCTTCAAGAGAAAATATTAGTAATAGTGAATTGAATTTCTTAGGACTTTTTGCCAAACAGATAGAACTTGCTATTACGATTGCGGATTTGTTCCAAGCAGTGAAAGAACAAGCTATAACTGATGGTATGACAGGGTTATACAACAGACGTTATTTCGAAGAATACATAAAAAAAGAGGCTATTCGTGCAATGCGTCAAAACCAAAAATTTACCGTCATCGGCTTGGATTTAGACCATTTGAAACAAATTAATGACACTTATGGTCACAATTATGGTGATATAGCGATAAAAACTATTGCTGAAGTTTTGAAAAGTAACGCACGTTCAATTGATATCGCAGCAAGAATGGGCGGTGAAGAATTTAACTTAATACTTCCCGGTGTTGATATAGAAGGCGGATGTATCGCCGCCGAGCGTATCAGAAAAGCTATAGAAGCCGTTGAACTGGAAAAAATCGGTCATATTACGGCAAGTTTAGGTGTCGCAACATATCCTGACCAATCAGACGATTTGGAAGAACTGCTTGAACTTACTGATCAAGCGATGTATGAATCAAAACGTAATGGCAGAAACCGTGTAACAATTGCTAAACCATCTTATGAAACATCTTGGCAAGAAGTTGCTGTTAATACATTTGTTGATATTTTATCTAAACACAGAATTCCGATGGATGCGGTAACTTCAAGACTATTAACTGAAAAACTCATGGATATGAATAATGACAGGCTCTATCAGGTTGCTGATACTCTTGTGCAGTCTTATAACCCGGAACACAAATTGGGTGGAATGAAACAAAAAGTAGAGCTTGCTACAATGCTTGCCAAACGCTTTGATTTATCTAAAGAAGCTATCGATAAGCTTAAAATCGCAATTCTATTATATGATATCGGTAATACAATGTTGCCGAAAGAACTCCTTAACAAGCGTGAACCGTTGAGTGAAGAAGATAAAAGTTCTATTAAGCAGCACCCTGTTATTGCAGCAAGAGAGATTTTGAAGCCGATTTCAAACATTGTTGACATTATTCCGATAATTGAAAAACACCATGAAAATTGGAACGGCACCGGCTATCCCGGAAAAATTTCCGGTGATGAAATCCCGATAGAATCTCAAATAATTTTAATTATTGATTCATATTTTGCATTAATGGAAAAACGTCCGTACAGAGATGCTTTAAGCTCTGATGAGGCGATTAAAACAATTCAAGATGAGATTAATAAAAAATGGAATTCAAAATTGGCTGAAGAGTTTATATCATTAATCAAATCAGATTTTGAATAAGTTGTTATTAAAACAACTCTCTTGTTTTGCGTCGAATTTCTTCGTCTATAGCAAAAATTTCATCAATATCAGGTGATTTAACAATTTTATGTTGAGTCATCATTTTTTCAACTGAATCAATAATATCGAATAATTTAATTTGACCTTTTAAAAAAGCAAAAACAGCTTCTTCATTGGAAGCATTCAAACAAACTGTCGCAGAACCTCCAACTCTGCCTGCATTATATGCCAATTTAAGAGCCTTAAATTTGTCCCAATCAGGCTCTTCGAAATCCAAGCGTGCAATTTCTGCAAAACTGAAGCTTTTTGATTTGATACCTTCGTATCTTTCAGGGAAAGTAATTGCGTATTGTATAGGAATATGCATACTCGGCAAACCTAATTGTGCAATTACACTTCCATCAACATATTCTATTGCAGAGTGCACAATACTTTGAGGGTGAACTACAACTTTAATATCGTCATAATTCATATTAAACAAATGGTGAGCTTCGATAACTTCTAAGCCTTTATTCATTAACGTTGCACTATCCACGGTAATCTTGCGTCCCATATTCCAGCGAGGGTGCGCTAAAGCTTGCTCTACTGTCGCATTTTTCATATCTTCAACAGTTTTCTTTAAAAATGGTCCACCGGAAGCTGTAATTATTAGCTTATCAACTTGTGCAATATCCTTTATACATTGATGAATTGCGCAGTGTTCACTATCTACCGGAACTATTTTGACGCCTTTTTCTTTCGCTAAAGGCATTACAATATCACCAGCCATAACTAATGTTTCCTTATTAGCTAAAGCGATGTCTATACCGTTATTAATTGCTGTAATAGTAGGCTTTAGACCAATTCTCCCGGAAACGGCCACTAAAATGATATCATTTTCTTTGTTAGAGCAAATTTCATCCATGCTTAAAGGTTTTGCACCTTCTATTTCGTTTATTTTCTCTGCATAAGCATATTTAGGTTTAAATTTTTTAATTTGTTCATTTAAAAGCTCTGTATTAGAACCCGCAGTTAAAGCAATTATTTCAAACTTATCTTGAAGTTTTTCAATTACCTCAAGTGCTTGTCTGCCGATAGAACCTGTTGAACCCAATATACTTATTTTCTTTTTCATATTATTCCTCTATTCTCAAATCTAAATAGTCATGGAGTGCATCTTTCCAAAATCTACAAACTTTATTATTCTCCATAACACTGTAATGGGGACGTTTTGCAGGTCTGGGGAACTCGGAAGTTGCGCATGGTTGCAGATTAACTTCCAACCCTAAATAATCAAATATTTCTTTTGCAAAACCATACCAGCTGGTTGAACCTGAACCACAAACGTGGTATGTTCCATAATTTTCTGTTTGTAAAAGCCCTGTAATAGCTGTTGCCAGTTCAACTGTCCAAGTCGGACAACCAATTTGATCATCTACAACTTTTAGGACATCTTTATCTTTTAAAGAAATCATCGTTTCTACAAAATTCTTACCATGGTGACCATAAAGCCAACTGGTTCTTGTAATGAAATATTTGTTACAGAATTTTTTGATTATTTCTTCGCCTTGATATTTTGTAAAACCATAATTGTTAATTGGGCTTGGCGTATCAGTTGTCAAATATGGGGTTTGTTTTTCTCCGTTAAAAACATAATCTGTTGAGATATAAAGTATTGGGATATCAAGCTTAGCACATGCTTTAGTAATATATTCAGTACCAGTAACATTAATTTTTGTAGCAGTTTCAATATCTTCTTCCGCTTTATCAACATTGGTATACGCTGCACAATGTACAACATAATCAGGCTGAGTTTCCTCAAAAACTTTTTTTATCATCAATTCATTTGTGATATCAAGAGTATCACAATCTGTTTCTATTACCTCAAAGCTATAATCTTCTAAAATAGGACACAAATCCTGCCCAAGCATTCCCTTTGCACCGGTTACAAGAACTTTCATTATTACTCCTCTTAATTTTATATGAAAATTTTAGCATGAATATATTTGTAATTAAAGATTGTTTTTTAAATTATAAAAATTGAAATACTTCAGAAAATACCCTCTCTGAGGAAGAGAGTAAAGGTGAAAAAATTGCAAAAAGCTTGTGTTTAACTTCGAAAATTAAGCAATAAAAAATTGCGCTTGGCGCGATTCGAACGCGCGACCTATCCCTTAAAAGGGGAGTGCTCTACCTGCTGAGCTACAAGCGCAAATTTTATAAAAATTTGTAAAACTATTTATTTATCAAAACCTTTTATACTTCGGCTGTGGACTAACCACAAGATTTATAATATCAGGAACAAAATTCACTGTCAAGAGTTTTATTTGAGATTTCTTTAATAATTTCTTTTATTTCGTCTGAAACGTCTGTGTCTTCTGAAATATTAGCTCTTACGAGTTTTGCAAATTCTGCCTTTTTAAATGCATGCAACCCTTTTGTTTTAAAAATATTCTCCAAATTTTTTACCTCTGGAACGCCTTCGACTAAATCCGATTCACAAATTGAGTTAAAATTTTCAAGGTGTTTGTTTATAGTTTTTATAATTAGTGATTTTGGAAGTAAATCTTCAAATTCCCCACATGATACTAAGTGAATTTTATCACATGCCCTTAATTTAGGCTTAATTTGCTTAATATTTTCTTCTGCATCTTTGTCTAAAAGTAAGAAAATAGGTAGTCTTAGCTCTTCCGACAGCCTATAATACATTTTTACAACTTGGCTTTTTCCGCCTGCAGGAATTACTTGTATCCCCTTTTGATAAAAATCATGTCCTAAGAATTTTGAAAAAGCTGGCAGTAATATTTCTTCTGTTAAACCTTCAACTAATAAAACTTTTTCAATAGGAAACTTCAGATAATGTTCTTCACGCATGGTTTTTAAATCTGTACTTTCAGATAATGATTTTAACCAACGTAAATTTACCACACAACTTTCATCAATCAAGTTTATTGCATCAATATAATTAATATCATTATTTAATAGAATTTGCGTTTGTTCATCATTATTAAAAATAGAATTTTCATATTCTGCCAATTTTGCATTAATAGAATTTATTCCTTCTCCACGTGGAAGTGTTAAGTTAGAGGTTTTTAATATATCGGTAATAGAACTGTTTAAAACTTGCACAGCTAAATCGCAAATCTTCTTATAGTCTGTATTTTCAAGTTCAATACGCTTAAATTTCGGTTCGATAACATTCCCTAAAATTATATCAAAAAACACGCGTAAATACTTTTCTTTAGTAGGTTTAAAACGTGTCAATCTGTCTAACGATATTAGAATTTGTTCTTTAGTAAGAGCTTTATACTTCATGAATTTCCTTTATAAAACTATTTTATTATTTTTTTTATAAAAATTCAATAAAAGTTTTAACTATTACATCGAGTACGAATTATTTTATGATAAAATAAAGGAAATATAAGGGAGAGGTTGTATGTCAAAGATTAAGAATTTTGTATTAAAACATCAAGAATTGTTGACTATTCTTGGTTTGGGTGTTTTATTTTATTTCATATTTTTTCACAATATTTGGGCCTATGCTTTAATGGATGTAGATGAATCAAGATATGTTTCAATGTCAAAAGACATGTTCAATACAAAGGATTTTTTGACGCTATATCTTAATAATGAATTTTTCTTTGAAAAGCCTCCTCTTTATTTTTGGGGTGAATGTTTATCATTTGCAATATTCGGTAAAATAACTGAATTTACTGCACGTTTTCCGGTTGCTTTATACGGAACATTGTGCGGTTTCTTAACATATTTTGTGGGACGAAAAATCGTTTCCAGAACGTATGGTGTAGTATCAGCATTAATTCTATCTACATCTTTAGAATTTTTAATTCTTTCAAAATTCGCAATTCTTGATATCGTCGTTGCGACTTGCGTTTGGTTTTCATTATGTTTTGGAATGTTAACAACTTTTTGCGAAGAAAAAAATAAAAAATATTTTTGGTGGTTATTTTACATTTTTTCAGGCTTAGCTGTTATGGCTAAAGGAATTCCAGGTTTTGTAGTGCCATTTGGTTCAATGTTCTTTATCTCAATTTTTTCTAAAAAGTTTAAAGAAATCTTCAAACCTCAATATTTTTTAGTGGGTTTTGTTTTATTTTTCTTAATAACACTTCCTTGGCACATTGTCATGCTAAAAATACATGACCCTTTATTTTTCCAAGAATATGTAATAAAACATCATATAGCAAGATTTTTGGGCTCAAGTGAATTGGGACGTCAACAACCGTTCTATTTTTACTTCTTAACTATTCTTTGGGGCTTCTTCCCTTGGATTATTTCAAGTTTAGTTGTATTAATCAGAAAATGTATTAAACGTGATTTTGTCTTCAAAGATTTAAATGATGCACAAAGATTTTTGGCTTACAACGGAATAATCGCAGTATTTACACTATTATTTTTCTCATCATCAAAAACAAAGCTAATCACATATATTTTGCCTATTTATCCTGCATTGGCTTGTTTAGGCGGCTATATTTGGACTAAATATATTGAAAAAGGTGAATACAGCAGATTTATTAATAAAACCGTATATATATTAGGTGGAATATTCATTTTGGCATCAATTGTTGCAATATTCACACCGTTGTTTTTGCCTGCTCAATTGGTTCAAGATATAGCAAGTGCAAAACCATTATGTATAACGCTTTTATTTGCATCAGGTTTGGCTTCAATTTTATTTGCTAAACGCGGAAGATATTTAGGTGTATTTTTTACATACGTTTTACTTATGCTAGTTTTATCAGCATTTGGAACTGAAAAATTCTTTAAAATAGATTATAAATTCGGTCAGGATGATTTGCTAAAATACGCTCAAATTGCTAAAAGCGAAAACAAGACTTTAACTTGTTACAGATTTACTCATAAGTATTCCTTGATTTATTACGGTGGAAAACCTGTTGAATACGGGAAAGACTTCACCCCTGCTGATTTAAAAACAGTGTTAGAAAAAACTGATAACCTTGTAATCATTCCTCATAAGGCGTTTGATGAAGAGGTTGAAAGTCTTGATTATAATGTAATAGAGGATGGTAGGAAGTATATGTTGGTTGAGGGTAAACATGAACATCATTAATGTAACAAGTGAATTAATATTCAGACTTATAAAACCGCTATTAAAGCTTTTGCATACAAAAGCAGGCTATTCTGATGAAGCTTTTAATCGAAAGCTCGGAGATTTTGAAGCGCCAAATTTCGTAAATGAGCGCGTTATAATGTTTCATGGAGTTTCTGTTGGTGAAATTAATGCCATTGAAAAACTTATTAAAGCAACTAGAAAAGCATTACCTGACGCAAAAATCGTTGTTACGACAGGAACAAACACCGGACAGGAAATTGCTCATAAAAAACTCGACGATGTTACGGATTTTATTACATATTTCCCTTTTGATACTCCAAGTTGTGTGAATAAGTTTTTAGATAAAATCAAGCCTACTGAAATTTTGATGGCAGAAACAGAAATTTGGCCAAATTTTGGCGGATTTTGTAAAAATCGTGAAATAAAATTATATATTATAAACGGACGAATTTCAGACAGAACTTTTAATTCTTATAAAAAATTGAAATTTTTCTTTAAACCTTTGCTACAAAACTATACGGGCATTTTTACGCAGTCAACGGAGGACTTAAATAAGTTTTTATCTCTGGGTGCTAATATTGATACAACAAAACGAATGAATAATTTAAAATTTGATATTACTCCTCCTAATGTCGATTTTGAATTTGAAAAGGGCGGAAGAGTATTTTTAGCTGCTTCTACACATTCAGGCGAAGATAAAATTGTTTTTGATACTTACAAAAAATTAAAAGCAAAACATGCAGATTTAAAATTTATTATTGCACCAAGACATTTAACAAGATTAGATGAAGTAAAATCAATTGTTCAAAATTATTGTTTACGCTCTCAAAATGGTAGTTTAACTAAGAATGACGTAATGATATTAGACTCCATGGGCGAACTAGGAAAAATGTTTGCTTTTGCAGATGTCGCATTTATTGGCGGAAGTTTCAATAAAACAGGTGGACATAATCCTCTTGAAGCGACAATTTTTGGCAAACCTGTTATTTCAGGGCCATCAATCAATAATTTTAAAGATATTTATGCCATTATTCAGAATGCAAATGCAGGTTTTGTTGTAAAAACTGAAGATGAATTGTTTAATATCGCTGACAAATTGTTTAGTGACAGCGCGTTTTACCAAACAACAGCAGAAGCAGGCAAAAAAGTTTTTGAAGAACAACAGGGAGCTTTAGAATTTGTTCTTAATGTATTAAAACAAGAAACTTAATTACTGGCTTCCTCTCAAATTCTTTTGTAGGAGCTTAAATTAACTATCAGTTAAGCCTATTTTTAGGTATTTTGCTAATCCTTCACCCATTGAAAAACAAGAAGGAATAATGCGCAATGCACCCTGCGCTTCAAAATCTGTAGATATACAGCGTCCTATTACAAATAAATTATCTTTGACAATCAGCGATTCTATCGGTAATTGATATTCTTGATAGACTTTTTCAAGTTTAGATGCGTCTTTTTTGTCAGAATGGATATCAATCGGATAATTTGAAATTACTACAGGATTATTAAATTTTTTACCGGTTTTCAAATCCTCTTGGGTATAAACATATTTACCCTTTACACGGTTTGAAACACGCACCCCTAGAGAGTTTGCAATATTTGAGATATAAGCATTTTCAAAACCCTTCAGGTACTTTTTACAGAAATTAGACAGTCTAAATATGCTTGCACGTCCTTCTATATAAGGGTTTCGAGGGTTTAACAACCTGGGGCAATTGAATGTTATAGAGTCCGGCGTTCCTGCAACTGAAAATAGCTGAAAATAGTTTGAATCCGCCTCCGTAATAACCCCATCTTTAATTGCCTGCTTAAATAAAGGCTTAAGAGCCCAATTTTTACAGCTATCCCAGGTATAAGCTGTCGATAAGTATGTTCTACCATCAATTACACAGCTTGTTGTAACATCTCGGTCTTTATCAAATTCCATAATCCAATTAGAAAATTTTTCTACATTAACACCCGACATGATAAATCTCAAATTTATCGGCTGAGATTTTTTTTCTAAAAAATCACAATTTAATTTTTCACAAATTTTTGCATCGCCTGTTGCATCTACAAGATATTTCGTATCGATAGGGGACGATAATGTCATAATGTCCGACACATTGTTATTAGTATTTATCGTTACGATATATGATGATAAATTTTCTTCTATTTTTTGTACATTAGATTCAAATATTACTTCAACATTTGCTTCGAGCATCATTTCATCCAGCACTATTTTTGTAAGCTCAGGATTAAACCAACCTTTATTATTATCAGAATACGTTATAGCTCCACCGATTGAGTGTAATTTATTATATAAAGTATCCAAAAACTTGGTATTTATTGCATTTTCAGAGGTTTTCATAGCAGGTATGACGAGTGATGATGTAATTGAACCGCCTAAAAAAGAATTCTTTTCAATTAATAAGACTTTTAGTCCCAATTTGCCTGCAATATAGGCACAAGCACATCCTGCTGTTCCACCTCCTACAATCGTTACATCATACTTATTCATTCTCTGAACCTCTCAACTTAATATATTTAGACGAACTCATAAGCGTACTGTGTCTGTATTCGTATTCTCTAAGTTCTAAAATATCTTTGCTATCAAATGATAAATTTGGGTCGTGATATGGAATTCCTGCTTTCGTCAAACATAAACCAAGTTCGTAATTGTTAAGTGGGTATTTAATTTTATTTTTGTTTTTTGATGCAATTGTGCCAATAAATTTCTTACTCTTTTCATTATAAATTTTGCCAACATAGAAATTATTTTCTAAGAGCGTGTTTCTAACTTGTACTGAATTTGAATACGTCATAAGCACACCATCAGGAGCAAGTTTATTGTATAACTCTGCAACAAACTCCATTGACCATAATTGTGGAGCTTTTGTGTAAGTGAAGGCGTCCAGAAATATGTAGTCATATTGCTCATTTAATTCTAAAATAGTCTTTCGAGCATCATTTATCCAAAAATTTAGCGTAACAAGGCTCTCAATTGCCTTAAAATCCATCTTTTTATTTCGTTTCGATAAGTGGTCATAATATATATTATGTAAAAAGGTCGATAAAAAGCTTGTATATGACTTATTGTACCCCCATTTTTGATTAAATTGGGCATATTTTATTAGAGATTTATCAAAAAACTTTTTATTTTCTTTATCAGTAAGAATTTTTTTAAGATTTTCATCCGGATAATCTACACCGAATTTTTCGGCTAATGTATTCAAGATAATATAATTAACAAAAGGATTAACTTTGTATTCTTTTTCAATATGCATGTTTCTAAATTTTATATCAAGAAGTTCGTTAATCTCTTTTTTGTTCTTGGGTAAAAATTTAGACATAAAATCAGTGAAGAAATCTTTAAGCTTATAATATGTATCAAAGCAATCTAAAATTTGTGGAACAAAATCAGTATAAACTTCTTCTGGAGTTTTTATTGTTCTAAATAAAGGTGACAGTTCAACAATTTCTTTATTTATTTCTAAACAGTCAATTTTAAGCGTCTGATTATTATGTTTATCTAACGACTCGATATGTGATGATAAAACTTTATGTTTTTTGACGTTATTTTTATTAGTATATTTCGAAACGATATTAATAAGTTTTAAAAATATTTTTTGTAAAATATTTTTTTTATAAATTTTATTTTTATTTATAAAAAAACTCATCAAAGCTTTCGTGTTATATCCGATTCCATAACAAACATCAAGAACTTTTATTTCAGAATTAAAATTTTTATCTATACCTGATGGCAAAATAAATTTTTCCCACGCCTCAGTAAGTGCACCAAATTTGGAATGATACACATCCTTCTCCGCAAAGGAATATAGCCCGATAGAGCCATCCTCAGTGTAATACGGTTCATAATCCCTCATAGCCTATATTATAGCGCAAAAACAAAAAAACGTCCTAAAAATAATTTTCTATAAAACGAAAAGCCCGCATAACGCGGGCTTTTCCATATTTCCAGTTTTGTTTATTATTAATTAATCATTGGAAATGCTCTTACAACTGTTACCGAACCATCTACGTTTTTACGAACACCTGTATCAACTTCGTCATCGTCCAAATCAGCTGCGTATGCTACCGGTGTGTATGGTTGAGCTGCATCAACCGCATCCGGTCTTTCATAACTTCTTAAAACTTTTATGTTTTCATTGTTATCATCAGGTATCACTGGTTCCGGTTCAGGATCTGGAGTTGGTGGATTTGGAACATCTGGCTTACCAGGACCAACTAAGTATGTAGTGTCATTTGGTCTTGGGTCTCGTGTGTTATATCCATCAGGACCATTTGTTAATTCATAAGTGATTTCATCTCCTCCATTAATCGTAACTTCTTTTGCATCACGAATATTTGTATATTTTAAGGTGTAATCTCTTGAAGGGAAATCAACTTTTAACTTATCAGTTTGTTTACCGATAACGATATTTTTTGCGTGTACATCAGGACCTGTAATTTCGATATATTTGCCTGGAGCTGTTAAGTGAACATTTTTAGCGTTAGCACCTGTTAATGTTACATCACCCTTTGATGCAATATAAGCATCTGTTGGTGTATCAATTTTTGAAATTTTACCACCTGCAATATTTATATTATTAGGTTCTGCAAAACCTTCAACGTGTCTATAATTTTCCATTACATCAACAATTACATCATCTACTGTATAATTACCTTTTGATAAATCAACAGTTTTGCCATCTACAGTGTATTTGCCGGTGTTATTCATACCGCCGATATAACCGTTAGCAGAAAATTCGTATTCATTAGCAGTTAATGTTGCTTTACCATCTGTTAAAACATTATAATTATCAGACTTTAAGGATATTTTATTAGCTTTAGTGTCAATTGTAGTCATTACGTGACCATTTTTTGCGTGCGCAGTCAAATCACCACCAACTGTCAAATTACCATCAGCAAGCTTTCTTGTATCATAATCATAACCACCAATGTGAATGTTTTGTGATGAATCAATCTTCAAATCTCCACCGATATTTGTATCACCAATTACGTGAACAAAGTGGTTATATTTAGTATTGTTCATATCTCCTTCACCAGTGGTAGTTAATGTTGCATTTTTAGCTACATTTGTATCACCTACATCAACAAAACCACCGCTGTTAGACATAGCTAAATTACCTTTTATGTCAGCATTTCTTAAGAAAGCAGCTTGACCGCCGCTCTTTGCATTAACATCACCATTAACAACAAGTTTTTCGCCGTTGTTTTTGTAATTTAAAGCTACAGATTCTTTGGCATCAATATTCAAATTACCGTTAATCTTGCCACCATTCAAAGTTTTTACAAGACCTTTACCTGATGTGATATAAACATCACCGTCAATATTTACAGCTTCAAGTCTTACACCTGCAATTTGTTTATCGTCTTTTGGAGTACCAACTGCTAAGTAATCATGACCATTTGAAGTAACTAATCTTAATGATTTTGCTCCAATTGTTGAAGAAACAGCATTTATAACAGGTGCTGCTATATTATAATCTCCGCCAACCTGGAAATTAGAATCTTTGATTGTTATACCGATAATTTCGCCGTTGTCATTATAGATTTTATTAAATTTAGCATTGTCTAAATTCAAATTGTTTAAATCATCTACTTTAATATTTGATAAATCTTTAGTTGTTAATTGTAAATCACCTGCTGTAGTAAAACTCGCACCATCAAATAACATGCCGTTAGGGTTAGATATAATTAATTTACCAATACCGCTATTTGAATTAATTTGACCATATATTTGTGACATGCCATTGTTTACAGTGTTCAAAATTGTTAGATCATGCGCCCCGCCTACGGCGTTAAAGTTTAAGGTTTCATTTCTATTAACATTTAATGAATCCCAATTAACATGTGAATTTCCATTAAATTTCAAATCTGCGGAACCATTTCCTTTTGAAATACCAACAAAACCGCCTGAAGTATTATTAATTATTGCACCGCCGTTTCCGCCGCCTAAACCTGTATCAATTACTGCATAAGAAACTTGCATAGAAGCAAATAATGCTGTTATTGCTAAAGCCGATAATTTTCTCCTAAAGTTTTTCATGAAAACAAAATCCTTCTTGTGTTGACTGTCATCTACTACTATACTATTAACAAAACTCCAACATAAAAAAATTTGCGCTATTTAGCGCATTTTTTATAAAAATTGTTACATTTTTTTACAATACAAAATTCTCTTGAAAATGTTTATATATTTAACTTGTAACCGCCACCATAAATTGTTTCAATATATTTTTTGTCACCAGAGATTTTGTCAATTTTACTTCTTAAGTGTCTAATATGCACTCTTATTGTTTCTACATTATCATCGGGCTCATATCCCCAAATTTCTTTTAGCAATCTTGCACCTGAAACCATGTTGCCATGATTTTGGAATAATAAATTAAATATATCAAACTCAATCGGTGTAAGCTTTTGCACTTTATCATTAATTTGAACGCTGTATGTTTCAGGCAAAAGTGTCACTTCTTTATAAGTAAGAAGTTCTCTAACTGCGGATGATTTTGGAATCTGTTTTGTACGTTTTAAGAGTGCACGAACACGCACTATTAGTTCATCAATTTCAAACGGTTTAGTTAAATAATCGTCAACACCGATATTAAAACCGTTTACTTTATCGTTAAGTTGAGATAATGCAGTAAGCATGATTATCGGAGTTTCTGCAATTTCAGGACACTGTCGAATTCTCTGTGCAACCGTAAAACCGTCAACTTCCGGCATCATAACATCTAAAATAATTAAAGAAGGTTCTTCTTGTTTAGCGAGAGCAAATCCTTCAATGCCGTTAAACGCCTGCACTACTTCATAACCTTGAAGTTCTAAATTTATTTTTATAAGTGCATTAATCGCACTATCATCATCAACTACAAGAATTTTTGTCATTTTGTGTATCCTCTTCTAATTCACATTCCAATAAATTTACTGGAATTTCTTTTGCTGAATTTATGCCATAATCTCTGAGTGATTCCACTTGAGAGAACAGGCTTGGTTTATTATTATTTCTGCGTTTAAAGCGATTTATCGTTTTATTCAATTTTTTGTTTACCTCATCAAATCTCTTTTGAACATCTACTAAATCATCACAGAATTGAACAAAGGTTTCAAATAGATTTGTGCCTGCGTTTACTATATGATTAACACATTCGCACTGTTTTTGCTGTGTAAAGAGTTGGTTCACCAGCCTTATTGTAGCAAGAAGCGACGCTGTACCAACAATAATAACATTAGATTTATAGGCAAAATTAATCAAATCAAAATCTTGATAAAGTATTTGTAAGGAGGTTTCTATCGGCATGAACATAAGAACAAAATCAGGTTGCCACAATTTGTCTGCTGATTGATAATTTTTATTTGCTAAATCCGCAATTCTCTTTTTTACTTCAGCCTTAAAATCTTTAACTTTGTCTTTATCTTCAACACATGCTAGATAACTGGTAAGAGTAACCTTAGAATCGACTACAATATGGCGATTAGCAGGTAAATTTATTACAACATCGGGTCTTATCTTATGTTCAGTTTCATCGCACAAGTTTTCAGAAGTTGTTACAAACTGTTTTGTGTAATGAATACCTTCTCTCATTCCGCAAGCTTGAAGAACCGTATCAAGAAGATTTTCACCATAAGCACCTTTTACGTTTTGATTCTTTGTTAAAGCTTCTGTAAGATTTTTAGTTTCCTGTGCAATTGTAGCACTATTTTTTTCAAGATTAAGAATTTGTTCAACTATTTTTGTTGTATTTTCTACTCCAGTTAGGTTTAATTTTTCTACTTTTGCCTTGAATTCACCTAATTCATTCTTCAGTGGGAGTATTTTTTCTTCCAAAGCTTCGCGGTTTTGTTTACGTAAATCTTCTTGTTCTTGTTTTATGCTTTCATTTGCTAAGCGCACAAAATCTTGCTTAATAAGCTCCGTTAAAGAGTTATAATTTTTAGATTCTGCTCGCAAACATATGAGTTCTTCTTTCTCAGATGTTTGTTTTTTTAGAAATATTAATGTAGTGATTAGTGTTGCTATAAATGCACCAATCAAAAATGAAATCAAATTTTGCACAGAGCACAAGTCCCCACCCTAACCCTCCCTCGAAGGGAGGGAATAATGTTATTATCTTCTATCTTGGAGTTTAGCTAACAATCTCAAGATTTCTAAGTACAACCAAACCAATGTTACCATCAAACCGAAAGCTCCAAACCATTCGAAATCTTTTGGTAAATAGTTTTGAGCACCTCTTTCTATAAAATCGAAATCAATAATTAAATTAAGTGCTGCAATAACACAAATAACGGCACTCACAGCAAGTCCCATTGTTGAAGATGAATTAATTAAAGGCACTTGCATATGGAAAAAGCTTCCAATAAAGTTAATTAAATAAATACCTGCAATTGAAAGCGTTGCAATGAAAATTACACTTCTAAATTTATCTGTACATCTTATAACATTTGCTCTATAAAGAATTAACATAGAAAATAATGCTGCAAAAGTACCAGCAACGGCTTGAGAAACAATTCCTGGATAAGATGCTTCGAAAGTAGCTGAAATACCACCTAATCCCAGTCCTTCTGCTACAGCATAGACTGGAACTAAATATTTGTTTCTTGTAAATGAGACTATTAACGCAGTGATAAACGCAACAATAAAACCACCTGCAGTCAACATCATTGCCAAATCTGTATATCCAGCAGTCATTCTTGACCAAGTAAATGCAGCACTAGCAACAACCAACAGACCTAAAAATGCTGTAATTTGTATTGTTCCATTGACTGTCATTGGAGCACCATCAAGCACTCTTTCTTGTTCTGTAAACTTTTCATTCAAAATAGGGTTAGCCATAAATCCTCCTTCTCTTATCTCATTAATGTGATTATAACATGTTTTAAAAAATGGAGAAATGTTATTAATTATTTATTAACTATTATAATTGTTGGGATGGGTATCAACAAAGCGAAAAAACTAACAAGCCTTGGTCATTCCTTCATTATGAGAATGTATTGGCATAATTTATTTCTGCTCAATTGTTCTTATAACCTTCGCCGGATTGCCAACTGCAAGAGAATTTTCAGGAATATCTTTTGTTACAACAGCACCTGCACCTATTACGCATCCATCACCAATTGTAACACCAGGTAAAACAACAACAGAACCGCCTAACCAACAGTTTTTACCTATTTTTATCGGTTTTGCTGTTTCTATAAAAGTATTTCTTGTTTTAAAATCCAAAGGATGTATAGGGGTGTAAAATTGAGTATTTGGTCCGATAAATGTATCATCGCCAATTGTCACTTTTGCACAATCTAAAATAACGCAATTTGCATTAAAATAAACTCTTTCGCCGAGTTCTGTATTACATCCATAATCAAAGAATATATTTGGTGTTATATAACATCCATTGCCCATTTTTCCGATTACTGATTTTAAGATTTCTGCTCTTTTATTCTCATCTTTTTCTTGATTAAAATCACTAACTAAACCTCTTGTTCTATCTCGAAGGTTTATTAAATAAGGCGTCATAGGATTGTAATCCTCACCTGCAATCATTTTTTTGTATTCTTCCACTATTAATCACTCCTTTATATAAAATTTTAACAAAAAAGAAACGGAATTTTGCGGTGCAAAATTCCGTTTAAAATCATACTTCAATAAAACAAATCCTGATTAACTATAAATAGCATTTGTTTGCATGTGCATGTTTTTACGTGCATCATCAAAAATACCTGCAGGACTCCATTTTGTTTTATTATCTTCTTCATTCATCCTTGCTTTCTGCAAGTCTGCCCAAGTAGACTGTGTTTTTGAAACATGACTTCTTGAACCATAATTTCCTGAAACATGCGGTGCCATATTTATATCCTTTCTATTATATCTTCGTATTTATAACTTATGTATATATAAAGTAATTCAGAACAACATAATTTCACTTTTTATTAAAAGATTTACAAATCGTTACAAATAGTGTATCATTAGTATAAAGTTTGAATTTAAATAAGAGGAAGTTTTATGAGCAATATTGTAATTTATTCAACAAAACCAATGCCTGAGCTACAAGCTAAATTAATGGAAATAGATGAAGCGGAAGTTAGAGTTGTTTCTATTGATAAAATGAAAGATTACGCGGTTATCAATCCGTCTTTAATGATTGTAGAAAATATTGATTTGGCAAAAGATGCACTTATGACAAACAAATTTCCATGCCCAATTTTATTTTTTGGACCAACAAGAAGAGATGTAACAGTTAGAGCAGAAGGCTTCGACTTTATTAAAGATCCAGCAAATACCGATGAATTAATCGTTCGTGTCAATGCTTTATTAAGAATTAAGGCATTAAAAGATAAGTTAGAAAGAGTTTCTACAACTGATGACTTAACTGGTTTACATAATAGAAAATATCTGCAAGAGCGTTTAGAAGAAGAAATTTCTCGTTCAAGAAGATATGGCACAAAATTATCTTGTATTTTATTCGATTTAGATTACTTCAAAGTTGTTAATGATATGTATGGATATGAATGGGGCGATATATTGCTAACTAAAATTGCGAATAAACTTAATGCAATGATTAGAAAAGAAGATATTTTAACTCGTTACGGTGATGAAGAATTTTTGCTTGTATTACCTAATACTTCAGAAGATAATGCGTTCTTATTCGGCGAAAGATTCAGAAGAGAAGTTGAAAAAATGGAATTTATTCCGGCTGGTGAAGAAGAACCGCATAAAGTAACAATTTCAGGTGGAATTTCAACATACCCTTGTATGCCTGATGTTGAAGAGGATGCAAATACTATAATAAGATATGCTGAACATGCTTTATATAATGCTAAGCATAGAGGTAAGAATAAAATAATTCAATTCTCTCAGATGAATTTAGAAATGTAATTAAAAAGAGCACCTTATCGGGTGCCTTTTTATTACAAAAATTAATCAAACTTAATACTTTTTTTCAAACTTTGGCATGTTTATAGTATTATAGAGAAAAAGTTGGAGGGATTATTTTATAATGTCAGTAGCATTAGAACAAAAACAAGGTTTAATCGCAGGTGATGGTCTTTTGCCTGTAAAAATGGCTCAATATGCTAAAGAAAATGGTTTTGACGTTGTTGCAATTTCTTTATCAAATGATAATTATGCACAACTTAAAAAATATTGCTCAAAAGTTTATTCTTTCTGTCCGGGAGAAGTTCAAAAAATAGAAGACACTCTTAAAGCGGAAGGTATTAAACAAATTACATTTTTAGGCAAAGTTAGTAAAACAATTTTGATTAAACGCCCTAAATTTGACGCAAGAGCATTAGACTTTATCAAAAAAGCTATAAGATTAAACGATGATAAAGTAATGCTAATGATTATAGAAGAATTGGAAAAAATTGGTGTAACAATTTTAGACCAAACTTTGTTTATCAAAAATTTAATGATTCCATCAGGAGTTTTGGGAAAAGTTCAACCAACTCCTGAACAAATTGAAGACGTAAATTATGGTTACTGGTTAGCAAAAGAAACAGGGAAATTAGATGTCGGTCAGTCTGTAATTATAAAAGATAAGATGGTTATGGCAGTTGAAGCAATCGAAGGCACAGATAAATGTATCAAACGCGGCTGTAAAATTGCAAAAAGAAATTCAAGAGTTATAAAAGTTGCAAAACCTTCTCAAGACAAAAGATTTGATATTCCTGCAATAGGTTTAAGAACATTAAAAACAATGCACAAATATAAAGCAGACCTAATTGCCGTTGAAGCAGGTGAAACAATTATTGTAGATAGAGAAGAAGTTATTAAATACGCAAATAAGCATAATATTGTTGTAATGGCTGTATAATTTTATGAAAAAGATATTTATTATTACAGGCGAATACTCCGGAGATATCCATGCCGGCAAGGTTTTAGAAATGTTAAAACGTTCTATGCCCGATATTGTTGCAGAAGGTATTGGGGGAGAAAATTTAAAATCAGCCGGTGCAAAAATCTTTTGTGACCATTCAAAAATGTCAGGTTTTGGTTTAAATTTTAAGATGATTGTTGATCACTTATCTTTGGAAAAAAAAGTTGCTGATTATATTTTAAACGAATTTAAACCTGATTTGGTTTTGTTAATTGATTATGGCACATTTAATTTAAGAGTTGCGAAAAGGCTTAAAGGAAGCGGAATTAAAGTATTCCATTATATTCCTCCACAAATTTGGGCGAGTCGCAAATGGAGAATAAAAGGTATAAAAAAATATGTAGACAAAGTTCTTTGTATTTTCCCTTTTGAGCCTGAAATCTATCAAGCAGAAAACATTGATGTACATTATTGCGGACATCCTCTTGTTAAACAATTACCACCAAGAGCTGATAAAGAAGAATTCTTTAAACAGCATGAATTGGACATATCAAGACCTTTAGTGTCAGTATTTCCTGGCTCAAGACCATTGGAGCTAAAACTCTTCGGAGAACGCTTTATCGAAGCTGCTAAAGTTTTACAAAAACGCCATCCTGAATTGCAAGTTTGCATTTCGCATGCACCAAACTTGAAGGATGATATTTTTGATAAGTACATTAAAAATACTGATTTTAAAGTTATTAAAGGCGAAAACCAAGCTTTGCTGAGCGTTTCAGACTCATTAATTTTAGCATCAGGAACAGTTGCTTTAGAAGCAAGTTTATATCAAGTTCCAATGCTTATTGCATATCGCGGACCGTGGCTGCTTTATTTGATTTATTTGCTTGTAAGATGTATCAAGAGAGTTTCTTTACCAAATATTATTATGGATGAAGATATCGTACCAGAATTAGTTCAGCATAAATTTAGTGTTGAAAATATTTGCTACGAAACAGAAAAAAATCTGTATGACAAAAAGCATAGAGAGTGGATGATTAACGAACTTGCTAAAGTCAAAGAAAAACTTTCCGATAAGTATTCCGCAGAAGAAGTTGCAAAATGTATAAAAGAAGAATTGGATAGATAAAGAAAGAGCCGGACATTTGCCGGCTTTTAAATTTCTACAACCTTTTTTCTAACCTTATATATTAATAAAGTTTTCTTTTGTAAAAAAATTGCTTTTTTATGTCGAAATGTAAAGTTAATTTATGTTATACTTTTTTGAGCAAATATAAATAGCAAAAGGAATATTATGAGAAAGAGTTATTGTTTATTACCACTGGCTCTTGGAACACTCGGGCTTGGTTTAACAGAATATGTAATGATGGGAATTCTACCCGATACAGCGCAAACCATGCACTGTTCTATACCAGAAGCAGGAAATTTTATTTCATTTTATGCACTCGGCGTCGTTTTTGGTGCAATAATGCTCGTTATTGTAGCAAGAACCAAACCTTTAAAAACGATATTATTATGGCTTATGGCAATTTTTACAATTGCAAATTTTTTAACAGCATTTGTAACAAACTATTATATATTTTGCTTAATAAGATTTATTGCAGGACTTCCACACGGTTGTTTCTTTAGCGTTGGCGCAATTTCAGCAGGAAAGCTTTGTGAAAAAGGCAAAGAAAATCAAGCTGTCGCTACTATGTGTTCAGGCATGACGTTTGCAAACCTTCTTGGAATACCACTTGGGACAATGATAAGCCATAGTTTGTCATGGCGTCTTATATTTCTATTTATCGGAATTTTCGGATTATTAATCTTATATTCAATAAAAAGACTTATTCCAACTCTAAAATCACTTCCTGATACTGGTTTTAGAGGACAATTTAAAATTATGAAACATTTAGCTCCTTGGTTATTAATATTAGCAGTAATAATGGGCAATGGGGGCATTTTCTGTTGGTATAGCTATATTAATCCTCTTTTAGTAAATGTTTCCGGTATCTTACCGCAATTTGTGTCATTAATTATGATTCTTGCAGGTGCAGGCATGTGTGTCGGGAATTTTTTGGGCGGAAAACTCTCTGACAAATATTCGCCTTCAATTGTAGCTAGCTTAACACAATTACTGGCTTGTATAGCTCTAATCTGTATTTTCTTTTTTGCGCATAACCCGATTGTATCAGTAATTTGTATGGTTATATGCACAGGTTGCTTGTTTGCTGTTTCTGCTCCACAACAAGTGTTGCTTATAGAAAATGCAAAAGGCGGAGAAATGCTCGGTGCCTCATTTTCTCAAATATCATTTAATTTAGGCAATGCAATGGGTGCTTTTGTAGGCGGAATTCCAATTGAACACAGCTATAACTACAATTACACTGCTATACCCGGAGCCTGTTTTGCATTTATTGGATTTTTGATTTTATTTTATTTTTATAAACGTTACAAATACAAAAATACTTAATTGTAACAATACTTAACGAAAAATACTTGTAAAATAAATGTTTTTGAGGTAAGCTTGAGTTACACTGGTAGAAAGAAGGAAAATAGAACTATGTCAAAACAATGTGAAGTATGCGGTAAAAAACCTATTAAAGCAGCAAAATTAACATTCTCTCATAAACAAATTAAAAAAGTTCAAACTCCAAATTTACAAGAAATTAGAGTTAATGTAAATGGTCAAACTAAGAGAATGACAGTTTGCACTTCTTGCTTAAAAGCAGGCAAAGTTCAAAAAGCTGTTTAGTTTTTTAGCAAAGTTTATTAGACGGTTTAGATTCTCTAAACCGTCTTTTTTAGTTTTTAAATATTAAGTTTTGTAACAATAATAACTCTCTGTGAAATTGTCTATTTTTTAAATACTTTATATATATGTAAGATGAAAAATAACAAGGAGCTTAAATCATGTCAACTAATATTAACGCAAACGTTCTTAAAAACTTTATAGTAAAAACTATCGGTGCTGAAAAATTAACACAAGCTCAAGCACAAAGATATGATATTGATGCTAACAAATACACTGAAGCAAATACAGATGAAAATGCTTATCTTGATTTAGATGAAATTCTTGATGATAAGGATTTGTACGAACAATTTGCAACAATGTATGTTGAAGAAAAAGATAAAGAGAATGAAGTTAATGCAGAGAAAGAGAAAGAAGACGCCGCTAAGGTACAAGATAAAGGCGAAAGTAAAGCTTAGAGAAATTCGAGAAAAAGAGAAAAGATAATTAAAACGGAGTTTATACTCCGTTTTTTATTTGCAAACTATGATTTTTTAAAAAGATATGTTATAATATTAGTAGGAGATCAAAATTGAACCGTTGCAGCCAAATGCGAAAGCAGAAAGGCATTATATATAAGAATGATGAGCAATTTACAATTTCAAAATGACCTCGAAAGGCTAATCGCCATTATGCCCCCAAAAGTCGTGTCTAATTTGTCGTGTGAAAAATTGGATGATGTTATCGAAATAGTTCTCGATATCGGACGAGTTCCTGAAGTCCGACATGCAGGAGGCAAGATTGAAAAATTACAGTGTGATGTAGTTAATGATGAAGATATTAAGTTTATAACTTCTCACCTTCAAGAATTCACGCATGATAATCGTTCAGGTATCCCAGGAACTTTGCACCGTATCAGTGCAATAAGAAACAGACAAGGAAAAGTTGTTGGTCTGACTTGTCGTATTGGGCGTGTTGTAACAGGTACAATTGCTTGTATAAAAGATATTTGCACTCAAGGAAAGAGTATTTTATTCTTAGGTCCTCCGGGGGTTGGTAAAACTACAAAACTTAGAGAAATTTCACGACTTGTAGCTGATGAACTCGGTAAACGTGTTGTCATTGTAGATACATCAAACGAAATCGCTGGTGATGGTGATGTTCCGCACCCTGCTGTCGGTTCTGCAAGGAGAATGCAAGTTGCTCAGCCAGAATTTCAAAAAGATATAATGATTGAGGCGGTCGAAAACCACACGCCTGAAGTTATTGTAGTCGATGAAATCGGTACTGAACCGGAAGCTCAAGCTGCCAGAACAATTGCAGAACGTGGTGTAATGCTTATTGCAACTGCTCACGGCAACTGTTTGGAAAGTTTAATCAAAAACCCTACTTTATCTGATTTAGTCGGCGGTATTCAATCCGTAACGTTGGGCGATGATGAAGCTAAACGTCGAGCATCACAAAAAACAGTTTTAGAAAGAGAAAAACAACCTACTTTTGATATTGTTATTGAGATTTTAGATAGAAATACGCTTGCAGTTTATAAAAACACATCAGAAGCGGTCGATTATATCTTAAGAGGTTGGCCGATTCGTCCTGAAATCAGAAAAGTTGAAGAACAACATGTTGAAACAATTTCTGCTCCTGAACCCGTTAAGCAGGAAATTCCTGAAACTCCTCGAGATAACAGCATGAATTTCTCGTTCTCACGTCAAAAATACGTTGAGCAGGCTAAACCGCTTAAAAAATTGTATTTGTACGCTGTATCAAGAACTATTGTTGAAAAAACAATTGAACGTTTGAATTTGAATGTCGAATTGACGCGTAACGTAGAAGACGCTGATATTGTAATCGCACACAAAAATTTTGCAAAAGGCGGGGCAAAAATTTTGAATACTGCAAAAGAATATAGAGTTCAAATTTTCTATGTAAAAACAAACTCAATGGCTCAAATTCAAAAGGTTTTGAAGGATGCGCTTGATATTCAACCGGGTGATGTTGAGCCATTGCAAGGTTATAGCGATGATACAGAAAAGGCTTTGGATGAAGCACGTGCTGCAATTAAACAAATCGCAGACGGTGCTGATATTGCGGAACTCTCACCACAACCTTCTCAAATAAGAAAACTACAACATGAACTTGTTGATCAGTATAATTTAAAAAGCACATCTATAGGCGAAGGCGACAATAGACATTTAAGAATTCATAAATAAATGTAGCAAAAAATATTTTTAGAGGTTTTGTAATAGCCAAAGGGAAAAACTGTGTTAAAACTTAGTCAATTACAAAACCAAAAAACTTATACCCAACAAACATCATTCAAAGGGCAAAATTATATAGAATATATTGCAAAGCGACAGCTAGTTTTGAAGAATAAACATACTCCAAAGAAATATTGGACGCTTAATGACTTTAATATGAAGAAACTTGAAGGAATTCAAAGTGGGCTGAAAGTTTTAGGCAATTTAACAATGACACAAATAAAAAGCATTACGGAGCGTGCCCTTGCCATAATTTTGCGTCGCGGATGTAACAATATGTGCGCACATTGTTATGCAGATGCAAGACCTGAAAGTTTTTATAAAAAAGAAAATTCAATATCAGAAATAAATATTGAAGATTTTAAAAATTTTTGTGACGACATAGTTGGTCTAAATAATAAACTTGGATTTAATATTTTCAATAAAAAAAATAAATATGATTATCAAACATTATTTCTTGATGCAGATAGTTCAATGATTCAAGCTAAAGATAAAGATGGCAAAGAATATGATTATTTAGACCTTAGCAAAATGTTGCATGATAGTTGTAATAAAGAAGTTTTATTTGATACAGCCGGTTGGAATATTCAAGATAAAAAAACTCAAAACAGAATAGATAAACTTGTGCAAAAATTCAACGATAATTATAATAAGTACAAATTTGTCCATTTTAATTTATCATTCAATCCATTCCATTCCTTGCACTACACTTCTATACAAAGAAAAAAAGAAGGTAAATACGATATTGCAGAAAAATTGGATGATATATACGCGACAAGAATGGCTAATACGATAAACACGCTATTACCTATATTTTTAAATCATCCTGACAATTTTTCTATTATTTCACGAAGTTTTGAAAATTTTGAAAATAAAAATACAGAAGGTTTTCAACAAATAGATTTGGCAGAATTGTATGATAAAACATTGGATAAATTAAAAAATATCTTTTATGAAAAATTTATAGATGAATATTCTGAAAAAGAATTGGATAAAGAATTTGAAAATATAAAACAATATTTTCGTAAAAATAGCATGCAAACTGCAACAAGGATTGGTATTACCGGAAGATTAGCAAAAAGATTTGATTATAAAAATTTCAGAAAGACACTTGATGAAGAATTTCCTGATGCCAGTGATAAAGTTATATCCAACAATATGCCTGCCGGTTTAATAGATTTGAACGGGAAATTTTATATAACTAATTATTTGGAAACATTTCCTACAAATATACAATTAAATTACACTAATAAAGATAAGCTGACTGCACCAATTAACCCTAATTTGCACGATCATACGGTCCAAATTTAAGTTGTTGTTGGGCAAGTATGCCCAACCGACAAATCCTTGGGGAAGTGGGGAGAGTGTTATTAACTTTAACATCTTTAACATCAACAAAAAAGCAGAGGAAACTTGCGCTTCCCCTGCTTTAGTAATAATAATCTTAAATTATTCCTCTTCAGAAGCTTCATCAACTTCTTCTTGTTGAAGATCTTCTTCATCAAGAGCTTGTTGATTCATTTCTTCTTCAATTTCTTCTTGGATTTCATCAGAATCAACTGTTCTTTCTTCATCTTCAACAGCTTCTTCTTCGTAGTCGTAATTTGAATTTTTACGAGCTTCTTCATCTTCCATTTGAGAAACGCTCTTAATATCAATCTTCCAACCTGTCAATCTGTGAGCAAGTCTTACGTTTTGACCTTCACGACCGATAGCTAAAGAAAGTTGATCATCAGGAACGACAACCAAAGCATCTTTTGTTTCTTCATCGTCTGTCATAATATCAACTGAAACTACTCTAGCAGGTGAAATAGCGTTTACAATGTATTCAACAGGGTCCGGTGACCATCTAACTATATCTATTTTTTCGTTTTTCAATTCACCAACAATAGTTTGAATTCTTGAGCCACGAGGTCCTATACAAGCGCCAACTGAATCAACTTCAGGGTCATTTGACCAAACTGCAAGTTTTGTTCTAAATCCTGCTTCACGAGCGATTGATTTAATTTCTACAATACCATCTTCTATTTCAGGAACTTCAAGCTCGAACAATTCCTTAACAATTTCAGGGTGAGCGTGAGAAACAATAACTTGTGGAAGTCTGCTTGTTTCTTTTACGTTAAGAACAAATACTCTGATTCTGTTACCAGGTTTATAGTATTCACGAGGGATTTGTTCTTTTTGTGGCATGATAGCATCAGTCTTACCGATATTAACAATAACATTTCTATTTTCAACTCTTTGAATAATACCTGTTACCAAAGTACCTTTCTTTTCTAAGAATTCGTTTAAGATGTTGTTTCTTTCTGCATCTCTGATTCTTTGTGTTATAACTTGTTTAGCAGATTGAGCTGCAATACGTCCGAATTGTTCAGGTGTAACTTCAATCTTAACTTCGTCATCAACTTCAACTTCATCATCAATTTCTTGAGCTTCTTCTAATGAAATTTGAGTATCAGGGTCTTCAACTTCTTCTACAACTGTTTTTGTGCTGAATACACCGATTTCACCTGTTTGTTCATCTAAAATTGCTTCTATATTAGCAGCTTCTTTAACGTGCATGTGTTTTTTGTAAGCAGCTACCATTGCATCACATAATGACGCAATAAGAACTTCTTTAGAAATTCCACGTTCTCTTTCAAGCTCTTCGCAAGCTTCAAATAATGCTGTTCCGATTTTAATCATGTTTTTTCTCCTTTATATAAGTCAATAAGTTGAATATTTGAAAGGTTGAAAAGTTTATTTTATTCGCTAACGCTCATATATTCTAAATAAACAATTCTCTAATCTATATATAATTTTGCCGACTGAATATTCGTTTTCGGTATTTGTAATTCTTCGCCATCTTCGAAACGGAAAAAAGTTAAACCTTTATTGTCATCCCAATCTAAGATTTCACCTTTGAATATTTTTTCTGTTTCACTTTCCAAAGGCTGTTTTAACTTTAAGCTAATTCTTCTGCCTTTGAATATTAAAAATTCTTTATCTGATTTGAATTTTCTCTCTAACCCCGGTGAAGATACTTCCAAATAGTATTTAACAGGAATAAGTTCGTCCAAAAAGTCATTTAAGCTTCTTGTTACATTTTCACAATCATCCAACGTAATATCTTTTTCGTAAGAATATAAATAAATTCTCAAAAACCACTTGTGATTTTCTTTCACAAACTCTATTTCAATAGGAATAAGGTTAAAACGCATTGCCGTATTTTCTATAAGCGGTGTAATTTTTTCTAAGACCTCAAATCTGTTTACATCTTGCTTCATAACGCTCCTTCCTTAATTTTTGAGAATATTTTTTATTCTCCTAATAAAAAAAGAACGGGAATTGTACCGTTCTTTTTCTAAGAAACTATTTACTCTTTGAGTATAACAAAAATTTATAATTTTGTAAATCTTAATATTAAGGTTTATGAAGTGATTTTACAACTACTTGAACAACCTTACCCAATGCAAGCAAAATTGGGCTTGCAAAAGGAATCGGGGACAACAAACCGACTGCACCTGCAATTATTGGTAAATCATCAATAGTAGTTTCTTTCTTCAACTTTTTACCAACACCTTTTGATATATTCAATATCGTAGCAATTTCACACTGTTTGTGGATTTTTGATGTACGCATACCAATCTCATAGCCGCTTTTTCCGGCTTTTGATAATCGCTTTGAAGTTGCTCCTATATTTTGACATGTATTCGATATAACTGGTAAAATCTTCATATCTTAATTTTTACACAAAAATATTTTATGGTAAAATTTTATTACAGTATTCTTAAAAAGAGGAAAATAAAATGACACAACAAACAAAAGAGCCTATTTCGGCAAAAGAAACTATAAGACAGACAAGAATTCAAAAGCTTGCTGAACTTGCAGACAAAGGTATTAATCCATATCCTTATGCGTTTGATAAAGACGCCGATGCTGCTGATTTGCAAGCTAAATACAAAGACCTTCCTGCAGGTGAAGAAACTGAAGATTTCTACTCAGTAGCAGGTCGTGTAATGGCAATCAGAAATTCAGGCATGTTCATCGACTTAATGGATGCAACAGGTAAAATCCAAATATTTTCACACAAAGAAAACATGGATCCTGAAATGGTTAAAACTTTAAAATTAGTTGATATCGGTGATATTTTAGGTTTTTACGGTTCAATCCGAAGAACTCCACGTGGAGAACTTTCTGTAAAAGCTAAATCATTTAAAATGCTTTCAAAATCACTACTTCCGCTTCCTAACAAGCAAATTAGCGAAGAAAAGTTGGAACAATTGAAGGCATATCACAACATGAACGATACTGAAACTAAGTATCGTCAAAGATATGTTGACTTGATTATGAACGAAAAAACAAGAGATACGTTCAGAAAAAGAAGTTTGATTATCCAAAAAGTTAGAGAATACTTAACAAAACAAGGTTTTATTGAAGTTGAAACTCCAATGTTGCACACTCAAGCATCAGGTGCAAACGCAAGACCGTTTATCACTCACCACAATGCTTTAGACATGGATTTAACTTTAAGAATTGCACCTGAACTTCACTTGAAAAGATTAATGGTTGGCGGTTTAAGTGAGAAAATCTTTGAACTTTCAAGATGTTTCCGTAACGAAGGCATTGATACGCGTCATAACCCTGAGTTTACAATGATTGAACTTTATCAATCTTATGTTGATTACAACGAAATGATGGTATTGACTGAAAATCTTGTAGCTTACGTTGCTCAAGAAGTTTTAGGAACAATGAAAATTCAATATGGAGAAAATGAAATCGATTTAACTCCACCTTGGGATAGAAAAACTATGTTAGGTTCTATTAAGGAATTTACTGGAATTGATTTCGGCGAATTCTTTACTGCAAAAGAAGCTTACGAAAAAGCAAAAGCTTTGCATATTGAAGTTGATGAAGAAATGAATTGGGGACAAATTGTTGAAGCTGTGTTTGAAGCAACAGTTGAACCAACTTTAATTCAACCTTGTCACATCATCGATTACCCTCGTGAAATTTCACCTTTAGCAAAAGTTCATAGAGATAATGACAGATTAACAGAACGTTTCGAAACAAGAGTAAACGGCTGGGAAATTGCAAACGCATTTTCAGAATTGACAGATCCAATCGATCAAAGACACAGATTTGAAGCTCAAGCTTTAGCAAAAGCTAATGGCGACGAAGAAGCAATGTCTTATGATGAAGATTATATTAACGCTCTTGAGTATGGCTTAGCACCTACAGGCGGTATGGGAATGGGTATTGATAGATTAGTTATGTTATTAACTAACTCTCCAACAATTCGTGATGTAATCGCGTTCCCTACTTTAAAGAAATTGGAAAATTAGTTTACAAAAAGGGTGAAATTCAAATTTCACCCTTTTTTAAAGTCAATAAATTTGTTTAATTCGTTAAACTCTTAAATCGTATGAAAGAACAAGATTTTATAAATATTATAAAAAAACAAATCGGCACTGAATATATAGGTGACGATTGTGCATTTCTTAAAGATTTAGGGATTGTTGTTACACAAGATAGTCTTGTTGAAGATGTCCATTTTAAAATGAATTGGTGTACACCGTATCAATTAGGATTCAAGGCTGTTACAGTTAATATTAGTGACGTATTAGCTTCGGGGGCAGAGCCTAAATATGTAACAATTGCGCTATCTCTTCCTTCAAAAACAGAAAAAAAATTTGTAGAAGAGTTTTATAAAGGCGCAAAATCGGCTTTAAGAGGGGCAAAAATTATTGGTGGCGATATTACAGGCGCGGACAAAGTCTATATTTCAATTGTTGCAATCGGTACTACTAACGGGCGCAAAATCTCGTCAAGAAGTAATGCACATGTTGGTGATGTTGTTATTACAAAAGGTGAGTTTGGAAAAAGCTCATTGGGTTTAAAAGAATTAATGACAGGTGGAAGCGATTCTGAACTTATTAGATCTCATTTGGAACCGCAATTAGAAGAAAATTTTGCAAATGAGATTGCAACTCAAATTAACTCGGAATATGCAATGATGGACACGTCAGACGGCTTAGCGGATGCTTTGTTCCAAATTGCAAACTCAAGTAATGTTTCTATTGATTCAAAATTTGTAGAAGGAATTTTCGGAGCAGAAGATTATAAACTTGTAGCAACTGTTCCAAGAGAATTTTTGAAAAAACTTACCGAATATGAAATAATCGGCAAGGTAGTTGAAAAACAAGATTATATTTTAAAAGTTGGTAATAAAAAATATTATAGTTATGATGAATTAGGTTTATATAACCATTTTGGGAAAGAGGAAACATGAGAAATTTTTCACTTATAATAACAGCAGGCGGAACATCTTCACGTTATGGCAATACAAACAAATTATTAGAAAAAATTAACGATAAAACAGTTATAGAAGAAACTGTATCAAAGTTTATTGATTTTGATGAAATTGATGAAATAATAATTTCTGCAAACAGTTCAATAATCGAAATATTACAGCAATTATTAAATAATCCGAAGGTTAAAATTATTGAAGGCGGGAATACAAGACAAAAGTCCGTTTATAATGCTTTGCAGGTTGTAAAAAATGACTATGTTTTAATTCACGATGGAGCTCGTCCGCTAATCAGAAAAGACACAATTGCTTACGTTTTAGAAGCCGTTTTAGATAAAGATGCCGTAACTGTTATGACAAAAACTACTGATACAATTAAAGAAGTCGATTCAACAGGCAGAATTATTCGCACAATTGATCGCTCAAAATTGTATAATACACAGACACCGCAGGCGTTTAAGACTTCAATAATAAAAGAGGCCCATGAAAAATTGAAAGACGGTAATTTCACGGATGATTGCTCTATGCTTGAGGAATTGAAAATCCCTGTTTATATCGTAAATGGCAGTTATACAAATATTAAAATCACAATAAAAAGCGATTTGGATTTTGCAAAGTTGTATATATAAAGTCTGTATTAAACTGATTTGTTCGACTAAAATTTTGAATTGTTTACAATAGCTGAAATTTATGCTATATTTCAAACAGAGATATGGCTTTACTGACGTCGGATAAAATTTTAAAACTTATTCCTTCACTATTTGAAACTGATTTGAATAGTGAAAGGCATTTGTTCAAAATTTTTGAAAAAATCCTAGCATTTGATGAAGGATTCATATATTATGCGAATCCTGACAGCTTGCAATTAAAATACAGTTACAAAAAACATGTCAATTATGAAAAAGAAACTGCTTTCAAATTAAGTTCTGATTTAAAGAAGTTTATTTTTTCAAAGGCCGGTGATATAACAGACGAAACGTCTGATTTAGTAAAAACAATTGAATTGGCGGGAACCTCTCAAAAATCTTATTTGGTATCAAAAATCTCTATTAAATCAACTGTTTTCGGAATTGTCGTCTTATCAAAAAGAGAAAAGAATTTTTATAAGCAAGAAGATTTGGATGCTCTCGATGCTGTTTCTTCTGTGCTTTCATATTTACTAAAAGATGTAGAACTTTCAAACGTATTTAAAATACAACTAAAAGCTTTAAAAGATGGCATTATAGAGAAAAATAATGCTTATAAAACGATAAAAGAACAAAACGAAAAAATTCTTGAAGCAGACAAAGTTAAAAACGAGTTTTTGGCAAATATTTCTCACGAACTTAGAACCCCTTTGAATTCTATTTTGGGATTTTCAGATATACTCGGAACACAATTATATGGCAACTTGAATCCGAAACAGGAGGAATACATTAACGATATCAAGGTTTCTGCGACACATCTACTCGGCATGATTAATGAAGTCTTGGATATGTCAAAGATTGAAGCAAACGCAATGAAAATTGTTAAAAGCGCGTTCTGGATTTCAAGAGCCGTGGATGAAGTTGCAAATATTCTTTCACCGCTTGCTCAGAAGAAAAATATTAAACTTATAAAAAACTTAGAAGCGGATTTTGAGGTTTTCGCAGATTATCAAAAAATTCAACAAATTTTATATAATTTAGTGAGCAATGCAATTAAGTATTCGCCCGAAGATGATGAAGTTGAAATCTCCGTTAATTCTGATGATGAAAATTTCAGAATTTTAGTACATGATAACGGAATTGGTATTGATAAAAAATACCACGGTAAAATTTTTGCAAAATTTGTTCAACTTGATAGTGCTTATACAAAAAAAGAGAGTTCAACAGGTTTGGGATTAACTATTACAAAGGAATTGGTCGAACTTCACGGTGGAAAAATTTCACTTATCAGTGAAATAAACAACGGTTCGACTTTCATTGTAGAAATTCCATTTTAGCCAGTAATTGTTTCTAAAAAACAGGATTGCTTCAGGCTAATCATCTATCACTACTGTTCTTGAACGACATTCGCGCCACTAAGGTGTAGCGATTAGCTACGATAGTTAGTGAAAGGGGGCAAGCTCTGCTTGCTACATCCATTTATATTATATTTTGGAGCGATAAAGCTATCATTTATTTCGAAAAAGTTGCATATATCCTCTGTTTATAGTACCCTACAGTTAGGTAGGTATAGAAAAGAGGATATATTAAATGAACACAACTATTGAAAAACAACCTGAAAATGTAGTTAAGGTTGATATTGAAATCCCTGCTAAAGATGCAGTAAACTACTACAACGATGCAGCTAAAAGATTAGCTCAATATGTTAATATTCCCGGCTTCCGTAAAGGTAAAGCACCAAGAAATATTGTTGAACAAAATATAGGTGAAGAAAGAATTAAACACGAAGCTTTAGAAAATGCGCTTCCAAAAATTTTCTCACAAGTTATTAAAGAAAACGATTTTGACGTTGTTGCTCAACCTTATGTTGAATCTTATGATTTTAAAATTGGTGAAGATTTAAAAATCGTTGCTAAATTAGAATTAAGACCGGAAGTTACTTTGGGTCAATACAAAGGTTTAACAATTGATGTTGATGCTTATAAAACAGAAGAAGATGCTTTGCAAAAATCAATCGACGGACTTCTTCAACAACACGCGACAACTCTAGTAGTAACTGATAGAAAGACAAAAGACACTGATACTATCGTATTTGACTTTGACGGTTATTCTAACGGTGAAAAAATCGAACACGGTGATGCTAAAAACTATACTTTAGATTTGGCACATTCAAGCTTTATTCCAGGTTTTGCAGAACAATTAGTTGATAGAGCTTTAGGCGAAGAATTCGAAATCAACGTAACATTCCCTGAAGAATACCACGAAAAGAAATTAGCCGGTCAACCTGCTACTTTCAAATGCAAAATCCATGAAATAAAGGCAAAAGTTCTTCCTGAATTAACTGATGAATTCGCTCAAAAAGTTGGTCCGTTTAAATCAGTTGACGAACTAAAAGCTGATATCCAAAAATATTTAGATACTCAAAAAGCTGATATTGATAGAACTAATTCAGAAAAAGCTATTTTTGAAAAAGTGACTTCTGAAGCAAAAGTTGAAATTCAACAATCTATGATTGATAGAGAAGCAGATCAATTGGTTGCAGAATACAAACAAAAACTTGAAATGCAAGGTTTTACTTGGGATCAAGCAGTTGAGGCTCAAGGTTATGATGAAATCATGAACAGCTTAAAAGAAGATGCAGCTGTAAGAGTTAAAAACTCTTTAGTAATCGACAAGATTGCAAAAGAAGAAAATATCACAGTTTCTCAAGCTGATTTCGGTGCTAAATTATCAGAATTGAGCCAAATGTACCAAATCGACACACCAACGATGATAAAACAATTATCTCAAACTCCGGGTGTGTTTAACGCATTATCTCAACAAGCATTGAACGAAAAAGTAACTCAATTCTTGGCTGATAATAATACAGTTAATCTTAAATAATTGATTAGATACTAAAAGAAGGAGCTTTGAAAAATTTTTCAAAGCTCCTTCTTTATTAATAAATTTTATTACTTAGCTTTTCTAGGGTCAGCAATTTTTATAACGCCTGTTCGTCCGGCACTGATATTATTATAGCCGGTAGAACAATCTAAATTAGCCATAGATACCTTTGCGCTTGCTCCATATACTGAACAGTATGCATCTTTATAACTGCCATACACAGGACGCTGATACTGCCAAGTTGATCTATCCATAACATTGTTACGACCAACTTTTCCATCATCAACATACGCAGCTAATAAATCTCTACGATTTTGAATTTGGGAAAAAGCTGCATTGTCCTCATTACCTGGAATTAATTCATTTGTACTTAGAACATAATATAATTGTACATATTTTGAAGTTCCAGAACTAGTTGGAACATTCATCCAAATTGCAAGAAAATTACCAGGATATGGATATAAATAATATGTAATTCCATTTGCTGCACTAATTTGATATCCAACCGCAGCCTTCCAGGTAACATCACTCTCTTCAACATTAAAACATTTTGCAAAGTGTTTTACTAACGTAGGAATTACTGAATGGTCAATCTCTCCATCAGCACCATTTGTTTGCGTCATAGAAGCATCACCAGCTGCAACTGCATCAGCAATTGCATTATACGCATTTACATACCCCGTATAATAAAACAAATTATACGCTTTTTCTGTACCCTTTTTTGTAATTGTCATCCCCATCGCAGAGACAATACCAATAATTGCAATACATAAAAGTAATTCTGCCATAGTGAAACCTAATTTAGACAATTTCATACTTATAAAATCTCCGTCAATTCATCGTATGTATTTATTATATCACATGTATTCAAGAAATTCATTGGTGTTACATCTAAAACTGTTTGATTTTCTTTTACAGCATAAACTTTAATACCTCTTTTTGCGGCTTCGAGAACCGGAATTCCGCCAATGGAATTGTATGGAACAACGACAAAATCTAAATTTTCTACGCTTAGACCAGTTTTAGTTAATTTTGGAGCCTGGTTTAAGCCTATCAAAATGCAAGGCAAAAAAGTTGGTGTAATATATTCCGCCGAACATCTTTTATCTACAATATCAGTTTCAACTTGAATATTATCAAAAGCAGGTGCATGCGCACAAGGTATTAAGAATTCTTTAGAAATATAATGAGATATAATAGCTTCAACTCCACCAACAGGGTCTACGCCAACACCATTAGCGTAATCGTCACCTTGTTCATCAGGAAAACGGCAGACAATCGCAATTGCTTCCGCCCCTCTTTCTATAAGTTTTTCTGCAGCTTTTTTTAGAGTTAAAAGATTTTTAACATTACCCATTGAAACGCCTGTAGAATCAACAAAAAAATCAACTCCGACTTCTTCTTCCGTTATTTCATAGCCCATAATATTTAAGCCATAAACTACTTCAACTGCGTTCATTGTATTTATGTGAACATTCAAAACTTCCGGCTTTATAGCTTTATCAAAGATTATCCCGATTTTATTGTTATTAGAATGTTCAAGACAAGTTTCACCTTTAAAAAATCTATCCAGTGAATAACCTTCTACATAAAGCATATTTTCATTAATCCCTGAAAAACATGCTGCATTAACAACATTAGGATTTACAATAAGTTCACATTTCTGTGAAATTTTTCTGGCAGCACGCGAAGCATCTCCTGCAAACCCGCCTACCGACGCTCCAACTCCAGTCGGAACTATAAATGCTCCTAGTTTTTTCATAATTTCCCTTAAATTTCTACTATTATTTTGCTAAGCTGATTGCATTTTATCATAGAGCATGCTCATTTACTAGATTTTTTTTTAATAATATGATATTATAAAGCATAGTATGGGAGAGTGTTAGGTGAATACTGATAATTTTTTGATAGAAGAGAACGATATTGAGTTTGCTCAAAATATATGCAAAGTTATTGAAAATAGTGATATTCGTAACAGAGCCGTAGCAAACAATTTAGCATCAAAGATTGCAGAACGCTTTTTTGAAAAAGGCAGTCTTGATATTGATACAATGTCAGGATTACACAATATCGGGCACGTACTGGAAGATATCGATATTGCCGATATTTATATAAACGGTTCTTACATTGATGTAAGGCTTTATTTTAATGATGAAGAATTAGGTGTGCCAAAAGCACATTTTGATAATAACTTGTTGCCTGCAGCATACATGTTCATAAAAATTACGCCTGATTTATCAGGTGCAACAGTTACAGGTTTTATGCAGCCGGAAGAAATTGATACATCAAATACAAAAGATGGTTTTATTATAATTGATGAAACTAAATTAGTTTCCTTCTATGATATTGAACCTTTATTAATAACCAAAGAAGATCCGTTTAACATTAATGAAGCTGACATTTTCGCTTATTTAGAAAATAATATTGCGAACAAAAATGCATTTTACAAATCATTAATTGCTTCAAAAGACGGCAGATTGAGATTAGCAAAAGCTAATAAGGCACAATATGCATTTAATTTTATTTCAATAAATAACGATACTCAAAATGTAGCCGAAACATTAGATAATGGAATTATTTCTGATGAGCTTCTGCCTGATGAATCGATTACTGATGATTTCGCAGATTTGGGTGATGAAACATTAGATTTAGAACCGACTGATGATATTGCTGACTTAGGTGATGAAACTTTGGATTTAGAAGCAACAGATGAGTTTACAGACTTAAGTCCAGAAACATTAGATTTAGAGCCAACCGATGATGCAACGCAGTTGGAAGAAACTGATGCCATTTCAGATGATATTAATGACGGTTTATCTTCTTCATTAGACACAGTAGACGACTTAGAACCGATTCAAACAGCGGATTTAGATATAATAGATGAATTTAATTTAGATTCAGAAGATAACTCACTAGAAGAAACTCCTGCGGAAGGCACAGCTTCTTCAAATGATGAAATTTCGGAATTAAATCTTGATGTTGAAGAAAATAATACAGAAGAAACTAAAGATAATATTCAAGATAGTAGTTTTGAATTTTCAACAGTAACATCTCCAAGCTTAAACTCGATTGGTGACAGTTTAGACAATTTATTAAGCAACGATGATGAAGAGAATTCTTTAAATAATATTGCTGAAGAAATTGCACCTTATCAAGAAGAAAAAACTTCTGATAAGGACGTAGCTTTTGATATTCCTGATAATGTTCACGAAACAGAATCAGCACAAGATACTCATCATGTTGAAGAACAAAATGAATACGAAATCACTGAAGAAGAGCAAACAGATAATGCAGAACAAATTGGAAATCTGTTTAATGCAGATGAAACAGTAGAAGAAACAGCAAACATGCTTGAACAGAAACCAAAACAAAAAAGTTCTATAAAATTGCTTACAATTATTGGTTTGTTGGTTGTACTTGGTGCAGTAGGATATTTTGGTTACAATCAATTCACTAATCAGACTCCGCAGGAAGAAGAAAACAGTTTAGTTGCCGATGCGGTACAAACACCGATTAATAACCAATCTCAAGAGGAGGCAATGCCTGTTGAATCAGTCGAATCAACTCTTCCTAAAATAGCTGATGAAGAAGGAACTGCAGAAACAATACCGGCTATAGAACAAAATTTAGACGCTTCAATTCTTGTTTCTAATTTGAAAGTAGATTGGGAAGTTCCTGCAGGTTATGTATCGAATACTGCAGCTAAGAGATATCTTGTTAAACTTGGTAAAGTAATTCAATTGAACTTGAAAACAGAATTATTACTTTTGAACAAACCGCCTATCACAAACAAAATTGCAGTTGAAATCAAGTATAACAGCGGTGCAAAGAAATTCGAAGCTGTTGGCGTTACGGTATCAAGCGGTGAAAAAACTGTTGATGATTTAATCATGCAAACCGTAAACAGAGCTTTAGCTATGAAATTAAGCGCAAATACGGATTCATTTAATAATATTCAGGGTAATCCTGTTTTAATCATACATTTATAAAATAAAGAGAGCGATATGGAAAAAACTAACAAATACTATGGTGTAATAGAAGATTTAGTAAAACAAAACAGAAAATATCAAGGCTTAGAGCCAATTTTAGATGATATTATCGATGATGTTTACTCTCATTCAGAAGTTATCATTAATTCAATCAACAATGATAGCGTTATTCAATCGTATTTAGCAAAAGTTGTTTCGACATCTGTCATTACTGTTCCTAAACGATTAGGATTTCAACCGGAAGTTCAACGGAAAACAGTTGACGCTCAACAGGTATTAGAAAATGTTGTTCATAAACAAGAAAAAGCTGTTAATACAGTGCTTGTTGATAAAATGATTAATAATATCGCATTTGATGATAAAGAAGAAGAACCATCACTAGAGGAAAGTTTATCTCTTGAAGAACTTGAAGTTTCAGAACTAGAAACTCCTGAAACAACTATTGAAACAGCTTCTGAAACGGTTAATGAAAATAAAGATTTACTGATTTCTAATGATGATAAATTGGAAATAGAAACACCTAATATTGATACACAAGATGAAATTTCGTTTTCTGACAATGAGTTAAACGTTCTTATTGGAGAAAACGACAATGAAATTTCAGACATTGACGCTCAAACTGAGATAGTAAATGAAACTACTGAATCAACTGAGCCTGAAACAATTAAAGAATCGGAACAAGTTTCTTTAGAACTAAATGATTTAGATGAAATTTCAGAAGAGGAAGAAACTCAACACGATAAAACAGACGAAATCCAAACTTCAGAAGAAGTTGACTCTATAGAATTAGAGCCCGTATTGGCTGATGATTCAACACTTGAAATATCAGATGAACCATTATTACAAAACGACGAAATAGAAACTCATGAAGAGGAAACATTAGAACTTCATCAAGATGACTCTACGAACTTTAATTCTTTGGATATTGAAGATTTAAATCCCGTTGAAGAAGATTCTGATACGTTTGAAACTAAAGACTTAGAAATTCTAAATTCAGACGACACATCAGATGTCACATTAGATATACAAGATGATGATAATATAGAGCAATTAGAAACTTCTACTGCTGATGATAGTCCTCTGGATGTGATCAGCAATAACGGTTTAAATCAAATTGCCGATGTAATTACAACAACATTAGAATATCCGGGAAATACTTCTTCTGAAAATACAGATTTCAAGCCAACTGATTATTCAGTATTTAGCTATTCAACAGACAAATACAAGGATGATATTGACGCAGAAGAAATTGTTAATGAAATAAAAGATTTGGCATCAAAACATCCTGAATTGAATATAATTAATGTATATAATTTGAAATTCAAGGACAAACTTACAATTCCTCAAGTAGCATCTGAGCTTAATATGAGTGAAGATAATGTAATTGAAGCTTTGAATGAGTTGGTAGCTATTGTACAATAAGGAAGCTTATGCAGTGTCCCAAATGTAAAAATGAAATAGAAGATAATTCTTTGAAATGCAAATTTTGCGGAACAAAGATTGCTTCTGTGTGCAAAGATTGTGGGACTATAAATCCGATTACAGCAAAAGAATGTTCTAATTGTCATAAGGTATTGCTTAAAATTTGTACAGAATGTGGTGCTGCAAATCTTCCGGAAGCGAAAGCTTGTAGAAAATGCAGAATGGAATTTGTTATCCCGCAAAAGAAATTCAATCCAAAACCAGAATACAGTGCAGAAATGAATTCTCAACAAAAGGTTAAAGCAAGGCTTTTGGATTCTATCAAAGATGCTGATAAAACTATTATTACTTTGAATGGTGAAAGCGGTATTGGTAAGGATTTAGTTTTAAGATATACGATAAATGAGCTTAAAAATGCTAAACTACTTTGGTTATGGGGAACTTGTACACAAGTGACTCAACTTTCTCCGTTTGGTTATTTTCAAGATTTATTGCTAACATTTTTCAATGTAAATAATTTTTGTCCTGATACATTACAACTCAAAAAAAATTCTGTTAAATTTTTCAAGCAGGATTTTCCGACACTTTCAAATGCAGAAATTTTAGATTTGTTGAACTTTTTATATCCTGAAAATTTGGATAAATACGAGAATATTTATTTTAATAAAGCAAAAATGTTCAATATAATGAAAAAAGTTTTGCTAACAATTATTGAAAAAATTAAAGCCGTTTTTGTTATTGATGATTTTGAAAATATTGATGGCATGTCTTTTGATTTTCTAAAAGAAATTTTAAAAGATGATTATTTTTTAGAAAGATGCAAATTTATTTTAATTTCTAAAATCATAAAACCGGGCATGGGTTGTATAACGTCACCTAAACTTACGGAAGAAAATTATGTTGATTTAACGATTGCGCCATTTACAAAAAGTCAGGTAGAAATTTTAGTAAAACAATATAGTGACTTAGAAATCGGTGATGATTTTGTAAATTTGGCACTAAATATTTCAGGCGGAAATCCTTCTATTGTAGAACAAATGGTGCTTTTGTATAAAGATATCAGAAGAAACGGCTTAAAGCATATTACATATAAATCTTTAGAAACAATTCTTGATGCAAGACTCGGTATTCTTAAACAAGAAGATTTGCCATCATACAGAATCCTTGTTGCAATGTCTGTTTTGGGTTCAAAGTTCTATCCTGCAATGCTTGAGCATTTTGATAATAATTCTGAAAAAGAATTTGAACGCATAATTGAAAATCTTGTTCAACGAGGATATATAAATCAAATTAACAATCTTTCTTTTGAATTCAAGAGCAACGAAATTTGGAAAAATATTGTTTCTGTTGTTAAAAATGATGATTGTTTTTATGAAGTTTTGAATATTTTATATGAAACTCTAAGTATTTATAAACAATCTTCAATCGCACTATTAGGCTATATCGTACAAAAACTTAATAATGATGACCAAGCTCTTACAGTTTGGACGCTTTTGATGAAACAAGCATCTTATATCGGCGATATCGGACTTTATATTATTACCCAAAAACAAGCATTGAAACTTGTTGAAGATAAACATGGCGCATTTTATCAGAAAATTAAAAAGAATATTTATACAAGAGTCGGTAAATTACTCGAACCAATCGACCACAAATCAGCTTTTGAATATTTACAAAATGCAGTAATGATGCTTGACGATAATGAAGAATTTGAACATATTGAGCTTTTGGGTTATTTAGCATCATCTTCGATGAAGAGCGGTAACTATTGGGGTGCAATTGAGTGCGCAGACAGCGTTTTGAATAAAGTTCCAGAAACAATGGAGTTAGAGCGCACGCTTGTTAAATCGCGTCAAGTTCGTCCAATGCTAAAACTTGGTAATTATGGTCAAGTTATTAATCTTATTGACACTGAAATAATGCCTGTTTTTGAAAAATATTTGGCTAAAGGAAGAAATACTCAAATTATCACATTAAAAGAATTGTATTTAACTTGGATAGGTGTTTATTTTGATTTTGCAGAAGCTTTGACATTCCAAGGCGATGGAAGAATGTTTGAGATTATCAAGTTGATTTTTGATATAATAGAACGCAATCAAATTAAAGAACCTGCAATATTATGCAAAGCTCATTTGGCTCTAGCTTTAGCAAATACGATAAAAGGTGATATTAAGACTTCCGAAAAAATTCTGGATGATATTTTGAAAGAATATCCGCTTGATAGTATGGACTCGTTTATTGTTTCAAGATGGAATTTTGTTGATATTTCTAATAAATTTATAGCAAAAGATTATGACAGTTTGTATACAGAGTTATTCAATGTTGTTGCTTATGCTAATAATGTAAATGACAGCTTTACAAAAAATATTCTAAAGACTCTACTTGCTAAGATGCTTACGGATAAAAACGAATCAAAAAAAGCGTTAGAGATTTTAGAAGAACAAGTTGCATATTTTGCTAAAGAAAAAGTCGCAACCGGCGTTTTGCTTTGCTGGTACTTGATAGCAGAAATCAAATTGGTTATAAGCGGAACACAGTTTGCGCTTGATATTGCAAATAAAGCTTTAGACATTGCACAAGGCCCTAATATTAATAACTACTATTTTATAGCCTTGTTTAATAAACTTATTGGCGAAATTTATATGGCTAAACAGGATTTTGACTCTGCTAAGGTTTATTTAGAAAAATCAATTTTTGTTGCAAAACAATTTAACTTGCTTACAATTTTGGTTAAAGATTATATTCAGTACGCTAAATTTTATCAAGAATTGGCATTACCAAAATCTACATTGAGAGCAAATTATATCAAACAATCGTTGAAAATGTTCCAAATGGCTAAAAATGTAAGTATTGTAGCTGAACATCCGCATTTACAGAAACTTATAAAAGAAGAATTGTCCATTTTGACTTCGTTCTGTAAATTAAATGGTATAATACTTAAAAAAGGTACAAAATAAAAAAGAGTTGATAAACTGAACAGAAACCAACTCTTTTTTATTTATTAAAAATACTCGATTAACCAGCTGTCAAAGAGAAAATATCGTAAATTTCTTGGTCTGAAAGCTCTGTAATAATCTTTTCGCCTTCGTAAACCGCCAAATCCGCAAGTTCCTTTTTAGACTTCAACATCTCATCAATTTTTTCTTCAAAAGTTCCGAGTGTAATAAGTCTATGCACCATAACGTTCTTTTCTTGACCGATACGATACGTTCTATCTGTCGCTTGATCTTCTACCGCAGGGTTCCACCACAAGTCATAGTGGATAACGTTTGTTGCGCTTGTTAAGTTCAAACCTGTACCACCTGCTTTAAGTGAAAGTATCATAATTTTTCTATCGTCATTCGTTTGGAAATCTTCAATCAACTTTTCACGCTGAGGAACTGTTAATGAACCGTGGAAAAATGAAGGTTCTGAACCACATTCTTCAAGTAGCATTTTAGTTAATAAATCGCCCATTTCTTTATATTGAGTGAAAATAAGAGTTTTTTCATTATTATCCAAAATACTTTGCACCAAAGAAACGCATTTTTCTGCCTTACCTGAAAGTTCTTTAGACGTTTCACCGCTTTTTAAGAATTGATAAGGGTGGTTACAAATTTGTTTAAGCGCAGTTATAAGCTTGAAAATATTACCGCGTCTGTTGACACCTGTAAATCCGCTGATTTTTTCCATCATTTCGTTAAGCGTTTTTTCGTATAAAATAGCTTGAGATTTAGCTAAATAGCAATAATCATTCATTACCATCTTGTCAGGCAAATCCGAAATTACGTGTTTATCCGTTTTCAAACGTCTTAAAACAAATGGAGAAACTGAAAGTTTAAGTTTAGATGCTCTTGTTTTTTCTTTAAACCTTTCAATAGGCACTGCATAACTCTTTTGGAATTCCTTCAAAGAGCCTAAATAACCTTTGTTAATAAAGTCAAAAATACTCCAAAGCTCTGTAAGACGGTTTTCTACCGGAGTACCTGTCATTGCAATCTTGATATCTGATTTTAGTGATTTAATCGCCAAAGTTTGCGCTGTGTCAGGGTTCTTGATGTTTTGAGCTTCGTCTACAACAATCATGCCCCAAGAATTTTTCTTCATTTCTTCAACATCTATTCTCATGATTGCGTAAGTTGTAAGAATAACGTCGCATTTTAAATCAAGCTTTCTATCCATTCCATGATAAGTCGCAGTTTTTAGAGAAGGTGCAAACAGTTGCAATTCTTTCATCCAGTTTCCCATCAAAGTCGTTGGACAAATTACCAGCACGGGATTTTTGATTTTCTTTTCTTCTTTCAGTTTAAGAATTAAACTGATAACCTGAATAGTTTTACCTAACCCCATATCGTCAGCCATACAGCAACCAAAACCTTTTGAAACGTTTGTCCAAAGCCATTTAAGACCGGTCATTTGGTATGCTCTCAAATCGCCCTTCAAACCTTCAGGCTGAGTAACTTCAACAGGCTTTGCAAAATCCTTGATAACATTTGCATAAGCTTCATCATAATTGAAGTCATAATTTTGAAGTTGACCTGACATAGAAGCATGAATAAGCTCAAGTCTTGTCATTTTCTTGTGGTTTGCGTTTTGAATTTGTTCAACAAGCTTTAAACCTTCAGCTTTATCAACCAAAATGTATTTGCCGTTGTATTGAATTAGACCGTTGCTTTCGTTTACAAGTTTGTTAAATTCTTCCAATGAAATCTTTTCATCACCTAATGAAATTTCATAAGTGAAATCAAGAATATCGTCTAATGAAATTGCGCTACTTGAAACAGTGTTAAAGATATTCATTAAATCATCAGAGCGCGAAGCTTTAACTTTCGCGTTAATTGAAGCACGAGGAATAATAATATTAGTCAATTCTTCCGGCAAGATTACGTCAATTTGTGCTTTTTGTAAGTAATATGCCGTTTGAGCAATAATTTTATAAACTTCATTTAAGTTCAAAGTCAGAGCAAGCTTGTCTTCATCTTCAAAAAGAGTTTCAAGTTCCGGCATGTATCTAACTGCATAATTAAGTTGTTTTTCAATGATTTTAGATATATCAGCCGTATCTAAGCCCCAAATCTCATCCTCGTGATAAAGTTCATCAAGAAGAATTGTTTCATCAGTTTTTCTGTTTTTGATATGAATCTTTAACTCAAATTTATCATCACTAACTTTATTAACCTTGAAGAATGGGATTAAGTCATATTTACCTAAATACAATTCATCGAACCATTGCGCAAAGTTTTCGGCAAGGTCTTTACCCTTCATTAAGCATCTTTGTTCTAAATCCTTAATCATGTAATGACCAGATTTAATGTCTTTGAAACGGTAAGCCTTAATTCCTAAGAATTTGTAAACAAGGTAGTTTAAATATTCTCTGACAAATTTTTCTACAAAATCTTTTGGTTTATCACCTTTAATAAATAAGTTTTCAGGTAGATTGTTTTCTAGCTCGTTAATAATTTTTGCAGATTCTTTATTAGAAATAATCGGCTCATAAACAATTCTGAAAGAACCGCCTGATGCGCCTTCTTTTCTATGTACTGTCGGTATAAAGTACAATTTTTCAATAAGCTTCATAACAAAGTGTGTAAGCTTGTTGAAATATGCAAAAGTTTGAGTTAGTGAAGAGAAATCAACAACTTCACCAAATCCGCCAAAATAGTCTAAAACTAAATCTAACGGCATAATATAACCGATTTGACCGTTGACTTCTTTAGACGTAAATCTAAACATTGAACCTTTAGATTTCAGGTAAAATTGAAAATTGTTTGTAGGTGTTACAAAGAACGACAATTTAGGATTCGTCGCCGTTCCATCGTTTATAAGTAAGAAATCAGTATTTCTTACAGGTGAATTCGGAGATAGAAAAATCCCCTCAAACTCATCCTCTACAAGCTGATAAATCAAACTTAATGTGTAACGGAAATCTTTGTTCTTGAAACCGTTTGGGTTTTCACTCAAATTGTAAAAGAACTCATCTACATTGTTTTTCTTTAGTGATAAATCTATATTTAGTGGTTTTACGTTTTTTTCTTCAGTCATTGTCTATATTTCTCTTTTTATTTTTTTAATACGGTGGGAACCGCTCCGCTATTCCCACCCTACGCCTTACTTTTTATTGTTCTTTATTGTTTACAGAATATTCCTACATAAGCAAAAAATATTATCAATCCGATTATAGCAATAGGTAATAATACAATTGTTACTATTATAAACCAAGAGCAGGTTTTGTACATAAATTCTAAAAATTTGTGGTCATTAAATTTTGTAGCTATATGTTTTGCAATTATTAAAATCAAGCCAATTATGGCAAACCATGTTGATATTCGAAGTTCTTGTAATGAATGTAAATATAAGTATTCAAAATTGTTCACGTTTTTCTCACCATGCAGGTAATAAAAAGTTTAGTTGTTTAGGAGTTAAGAAAAATTTAAAACGTCTTCTCAACTCCTAAACTTCTAAACTACTCAACTTATTTTATCAAACTATCGCAATCCATTTCAGCAGGTTTTTCAATACCCATCAACTGCAATACAGTTGGTGCTACATTGCATAAAGCTCCATCATTTTTAAGTTCAAGATCTTTAGGACCGTTGATAACAACGAAAGGAACTTCGTTTGTAGTGTGCGCAGTGTGTGGCTTGCCTGTTTTGTCGTTAAACATTACTTCAGCATTACCGTGGTCAGCTGTAAGCAACATAACAACGCCGTTTTCTTTACATTTTTGAGCAATTTTACCAACGCATTCGTCAACAACTTTACAAGCCTTTTCAGCAGCTTCAAGTACACCTGTGTGACCAACCATATCTGGGTTAGCGAAGTTTACTAGTACGAAACCGTATTCAGGATTTGCTACAGCTTCCAATACGTTTTCACAAACTTCTGGTGCGCTCATTTCAGGCTGCATGTCATAAGTTGCAACCTTAGGAGAAGCTACAAGTTTTCTTGTTTCGTGAGGTTGAGGCTCATCAATACCACCGTTGAAGAAGAATGTAACGTGTGCATATTTTTCAGTTTCTGCTGTTCTGAATTGGTGAACGCCGTTTGTTTCCAAAACATCACCCAAAATGTTTACAAGTTTAGTTTTAGGGAATGCAACCGGGAAAGTGAATGTTGCTTCGTAACTTGTCATTGTACAATAGTAAATATTGTTTAAAACTTTCTTTCTATCAAAACCGTCAAAATCTTTGAAGTTAACAGCCTTAGTAATTTCTCTTGCTCTATCAGGACGATAGTTGAAGAAAATAATAGCATCATTATCTTGAATTCTGCTTTCATTTACTTCTGCTTCAGTACCGATAGCTGTTGGAAGAACAAATTCATCCGTTACGCCTTCTTCGTAAGATTTTTGAACAGCTTCGCAAGCAGTCGCTGCGTGGTTACCTTCGCCTAATAACAAGCAGTTATAACCTTTTTCTACTCTATCCCAACGGTTATCTCTATCCATAATGTAGTATCTGCCGATAACTGTTGCAACTTTTGGTAAGTTGTATTTCTTTAATTCATCTTCAACAGTTTGCAAGTATGTGCAAGCGCTTGAAGGTGGGGTATCACGACCATCTAAGAATGCGTGTACATAAACTTTTGTAAGACCTTCATCTGCTGCAAGTTTAATTAAGGCTAAAACGTGGTCTAATGATGAGTGAACTCCACCTGTTGAAACTAAACCGTAAATATGAAGTGAAGAATTGTTCTTTTTAGCATGGTTGATTGCTTCTAAGAATTTTTCGTTTTTGAAGAATGAACCATCTTTAATGGCTCTGTTGATTTTTGACAAATCTTGGTAAACAACTCTACCTGCACCTAAGTTTAAGTGACCAACTTCACTGTTACCCATTTGACCTTCAGGAAGTCCAACGTATTCGCCATCAGCGTGGATTTTAATTGAAGGGTAGTCTTTTATAAGTTCAGGAACATTTACAGGATGTGAAAGCTTTGTAGCATCATATTTTTCTGCACCTGTTGAAATTCCCCAACCGTCCATAATACATAATAAAACTCTATTTTTCATATCAAAATTTCTCCTCTATAAAGTCTTTTTAACCTAATAAGTTTATGACAAAAGCAGGGGAATGTAAAGAGGGAAATGTATTCACTAAGCGAACTAATAGAATGTGATTAGAAAAATTTTAGCTATATAAATAAGACCTACAACTTTTTAATAATATTTGCCGATATTTTTTATAATTGATGGTTGAATAGCTAAGCTTTAAATCACAATTTATAGTGGTAACAAGGTGGTACTACTATGAAAAAATTTCTTGCTACATTCCTAATATTTGCGTATATATTCGGTTTTACTGGATTTCGTGTTGAAGCTACAGCTCAGAAACCTGATAGTTTGATTACAAAAATTGAAAATGATATTTACGGTTTTGACTATTCAAATGACACAGCGCAAAATCGAATTTCACGTCTTGAAAAAACTGTTTATGGAAAATCTTCAAACGGTGACATTAATAAAAGAATAAAAAAGCTTTCCGGTGATATTTCAGCAGACGTAATAGGTTTGGAAATCGAGCCGACAGAAGACAGTTTTAAAGAAGATGAAGCAATTGCGGATAGTTCGGTAAATTATCCTATTGTTGATGAAATAGAACAAAAAATATTTAATCAAACATATAAGAATCGTGATTTTCATTCACGTATAGTCGCAATTGAGCGTAAAATATTCGGCAAAATATATGATGTAGATGATTATTCTACAAGAATGGATAGAATAAAAGCCAAAATAATGCCGGAAACAATTGCTAAAAATTCCTATAATGGTGATTTTAGAAGCCAAAGTTATTATGATAATGATACTTTAACATCAAATGATTTGTCAGGCTTGAGTGGCAATCGTTTTAAAATGCCATTTGGACAAAAGAATTACACAAGACCTTACGCAAACTACGGCGATATGACCGGCGGTTCTGCAATGCTTCCATCTAATCCTAATTTAAATGATGAATTGGCACAGCTTGAATACGAAACATTTGGAACAGAATTTTCAAATGAAGATACAGCTTCACGTATTAAAAGACTAAACAGTGTAAGTAAAGCTAAAAAATCCGCTTCAAAATATGATTCAAACAAATTCTCACAGCGCATGTCAACAGCCATGGAGATTGGAGCAATGATATTAATGATACTTGCAATGGTGTTATAAAACTACAACACTTATCCTTTGAAATAATCACAAATTAGTTTTTCTTTCTTAGAAAAAACATTTTTAAATTTTTCTGCTATCGGATTTTTTTCCAACTCTTCTAATTCTTTTTTCATAATAGCTTTTTCTAATATCAAAGTATTATAAAGCTGATTGCATATATCAGATGATGTTTGGTGTAAATGTAATTTTTTTATTTGCAATTCTTTTAATTGAATTTGTTTTTTTAATTGATTCTTGTTCACAGAAAACCTCTTTGTATATAGATTATAACTTATAGATAAAATTTACAATCAATCTTTTAGAGGATTTAAAACTTATAAAATTATTATGACATACCAACGTTCAATATTTTAGCAACATTCAATTAGAATTGAATATTTAAAATTTACAAATTCGCTTTACATTCCTTAACAATTAAAAACAAAAAAGGCAATTTTTTGAAACTGAAATACTTTATATATACATAAGAAGATTTTATAAGGAAGAAATAATGAACGAAAAAGAATTAAACGCTACAATGTCAGTTATCGCAGACCCAATCAAAAATGTTTATAAATTAGAAACAAGAAAAGACGTTGAAGAAATCCAAAGAATTTGTAGAATTTTCGCTATTTCTGAAAGACAAGCAAACAAACACAAAATGTTGTCAATCAAAAATTTAGCAACATTTAGACTTGTTTTGAGTAATAATTAAGCTGGAATATGAATAAGTAGTATCGTCATTGGGCTATTTCCCAATGGCGATATTTTTATGTAAAGTTTTGTAAAGAATTAATGCTATTGTGAAATTTAGTTATTTTTAAATACTTTATATATATGTAAGATTTAAAAAAGGTATAAGAAGATGGCAAACACAGCAGCTTTATTAGGAAACTTATTAAATAAGAATGCAGACTATAACTATTATGCTATGCAACAAATATATTGGAACAATATGTATGAAGCAAATAGCGCAAAACTTAGCAAACAAACTAAGTATGAAGAAAAGTGGGAAAGTGCATTTGATGATGCACAAAACGTTGATAAACAATGTAAAATCGGAAACACAACTTGGAAAGAAAAAGATCAAGTTTTGAGTGATGCACAAGCAGATGCTTATGCACACGCGAAAGTAAAAGAATACAATGAAAGTTTATCACTAGAATTAGCAGATTTAGACTTAGAATACGATACAATGAGAAATATGTATGATACTTTGATGCAAGAATTGCAATCTCAAAAAGAATCTGCAAAATCAGTTACTTCTACTGCAGCTCAAGATACAGGTTTATTACAATCATAAGATTAAGTCGAGGGGTTCACCCTCCTTAATTAATAAACCTTTGAAGCATTGTACATTAAAGAAGCTATGGTCATTGGACCAACACCACCGGGAACCGGTGAAATATAACCGCAAGTTGATGATACTAAATCAAAATCCACATCACCGGTCAGTTTGCCGTTAGAATCTCTAAATATTCCAACGTCAACAACACAAGAATTTTTCTTAACCATCTTACATCTTACAATTTTTTTACCAACCGCAGATATTACAATATCAGCGGTTTTTATTTTGTCTTGAATATCTTGTGTAAACGAATGACACATTGTAACAGTTGCATTGCGTTTTAGTAGAAGTTGAGCAATAGGCCTTCCAACAATATTAGAACGACCTACTACAACGGCCTCTTTGCCTTCTATTGGAATATTATATTCGTCTAAAAGCATCATTATACCTTGCGGTGTTGCAGGATAAAAATAAGGTTCTAAACCGATAACCATTTTACCAACATTTTCAGGAGTGAAGCCGTCAACATCCTTCTTTGGAGAAATTGCTAAAATAACTTTATTTTTATCAATATGTTTAGGAAGTGGTAACTGAACCAAAACACCTGTAACATCACTATCATTGTTCAGTTTTTCAATAGTTTTAAGTAATTCTTCTTCTGAAACATCAGCACTCATTTCAATAACAGTAGATTTAATCCCGACTTTTTCCGCAGCTTTCTTTTTATTATTAACATAAATTTTGCTTGCAGGATTTTCGCCAACCAAAATTACAACAAGATGAGGTTGTTTATCTAATTTTGCAACCCTCTCTTTAACTTGCTCCAATATTTTTAAAGATAATGCTTTCCCGTCTAAAATTATCATCTGTTCTCCTGAGGTAAATTTAATCTAAAATAAAACTGATTTAAAGCTTCTGATACAATTTCTGATTTTCTATCAACAACACCTGTTGCCAAGTGCTCATCAAACGGAATACTGCCTAAAACTTCTACATCAGCGGTTTTTAGTTGTTCAGAAATAGCGTTCAAATCTTCGTTTTTAACTTTATTTATAACAACACCCATTTGACCGCCAACAGCGTATTTAGCAGAAAATTCACTTATGCGTTTAGCAAGATTGATTGAATCAACAGTCGGGTTTGCAACAACAAGAGTCAAATCTATATCAGTATCTACAAGTTGGTTTAAGTATTTCAAATCAAATTCGCAATCAAAAAGCACAAAATCGTAACGTTCTATTAGCCTTTGGCAAGCGTCATTGATTTGACCTGTTATAGGGCATCTGCAATCTTTTGCCCCTACAAACCAAGAAGTAATAATATCAACGTTCTCGTTTAAAGGTTCAATAATGTCTTCCATTGCCCATTCAACGTATTCATGCTTTGACATGCCTTCGGGAATACCTGTTTTGTATTCGTGTTTACCGCTTCTGATACCATAAATCGTATTTCTGATATCAAGTCCAAATGAGTGACCAAGTTCTGAAGTTAAATCATTATCAAATAATAAGATTGATTTTTCGGGGAAGTTTTTTTGTAAAACATTTAAAAACGCTTTTGTTAAAGTTGTTTTTCCACTTCCGCTTTTTCCTGTTATTGCTATTTTTATCGTCAAAATAATACCTCTTTTGTTTATTTTAACATGAAAATGGAAAGGTTTTAAATTTGCTCCGCACAACCTCACTTGTCAGCACTACCGTCCGAGATAATTTTGAAAAGCATATACCTCTTTTAATAAGTTGAATTGCTTCGTCACTATAAAATGTTCCTCGCAATGACCGGGCGTTTGACTTCCAAGCGTGCCGTCATTGCGAAGGCGATTAGCCTGAAGCAATCCAGCCTTTTAATAACTATTTTTATTGTATTAAATAATTATTATGGATAATAATGCTATCCATGGAGGTTGTTTGCTTTATCTTATTTCTTCTTACCCTTCGTCTTCACTTTCGTATTCTTATTCAATTCAACTTCACCATTTGCAATATTTTTTCCAATAACTTTTTCTAAAGTTGCGCGAGCGGTATTATATTCATACATTGTTTGATAATACGTCAATTGTGCATTTTGATACTGAACTTGTGCCTCTTTAAGTTCAACAGGATTACCAACACCAACTTTATATCTGCCATAAGAAAGTTCATAGTTTTCTTTTGCCTGTTTCATTCCCAAAAACGCAACAGGAATTTTATTTTTCTTTTCTTTCAAAGAAAAATACGATTCTTGAACTTCATAGTAAATATTGTTTTTTGTATTAATTGCATTTGCTTGTTCTTTTGAGTGTAAAGCTTTTGCTTCTTTGATTTCATTTTTAATCAACATTCCATTAATAGTCGGAAAATTCAAATATCCACCGAAATTATAACCATAGTTAGAAGCAGGAGTTCTACCACCGACTTGGAATTGTCCTTCAACACTCAATTGTGGAAAATACGATTTCTTGACCAATTTAACGTTTTGACGAGCTTCTTCTACCTTAACTTCCGCCAATTGAAATTCTGGACGTGATTCTTGTGCAATCTTTATTGCAGATTCCAAAGTTACATCACAAGGTTCGTATCTTAAACACTCATTAATTTTATATTTGTTAAAATACGGTAAACCCATCGCATTATTTAATTTTGCCATAGCAATATCAACAGCATTTTCAGCCTGAATTAATGTCAATTTAGCGTTTGATAAATTAACTTCCGCTATCGTTACATCAACCTTTGGTTTTGTACCGACAGTATAAAACGCTTTTGCTTGATCATAAAATGCAGAATATTTAGCAACCATATCTTCTGCAACTTTCTTGGCTTCAATCGCATATTGAAGGCTGTAATAAGACTTTTTAACTTCACAAATCACATCATTTACGGTGCCTGTCAAAGTGATTTTATAGCCTTGATTATCTAACTTTCTTATTGTAACTTGGTTTTGAGTCACACCAAAGTCATAAAGCATTTGAGAAGCACTGATTTGCCCCAATACAAAGTAGTTGAACACCAAATTTTGTCTGAATACGTCTGACAATTGAAGTTGTCTTATTCTGGTGTAACCTGTTTGCCAACCAAATTGAGGAAAATAAGACGCCCATGCCTGCCTTATTCTATAATCAGACGCGAATACATCCTGCATAGCCGCTTGTATTCGAGGATTGTTACCCAAAGCAAATTTTAAACATTCTTCCAGTGAAATATCAATTGAGTTTTCTACTCCACCTTTAATCACGGCAACGTCATCAGCTTTTGGCTCAACATCTTTACTGTCAGGATATTCCTCTTGTTTAATTTTATTACCCAAATCATCTTTGTGCCAAAAAGCAGCATAAGAAGGTACTTGAGCTAAAAATTGAACAATTAAAAATGTAGCAATTAATTTTTTCATTTTGCTCTACCTTCCTTTTTAGCTTTTAAATAAGCAGCTGATTTTTCTTTCATTCTATTTATCATAACAAAAAATGCCGGAACTAATATACTACCCAAGAAGGCAACAGCCATCATACCACCGAATACAGAAACCCCGATTGAGTGACGGCTGCCTGCACCTGCGCCTTTTGCAAACACAAGAGGTAATAAACCTAAGATGAACGCAATATTTGTCATCATAACCGCTCTGAAACGAAGTTTTGCAGCTTGCATCGCAGCTTCAATATAATTTAATCCATCCTTCTCCATCGCATCTTTTGCAAACTCTACAATCAAGATTGCTTGTTTTGTACTCAAACCGATTAACATAACCAAACCAACCTGAGCGTAGATATCAAGCGATAGACCTGATATATATTGGAAGAACAATGCGCCTAAAAGAGCAACCGGCGAAATTAAAAGTACGGCAATCGGTAATGTCCAGCTTTCGTATAATGCTACAAGGAACAAATAAACGAAAGTTAAAGCCATTGCCAAAATTGGTCCGATTTGACCTGCGGATTTTTGTTCTTGTAAAGAAGTACCTGACCAAGCATAGTCCATATCTTTAGGTAAAACTTTATCAGAAATTTCTGACATAGCTTTCATAGCGTCACCTGAACTTACACCGCTTGCAGGGTTCCCGTTAATAGTTATAGCAGGATACATGTTAAAACGAGAGAGCATATAAGGTCCAACGATGTTTTCTGTTGTTATTACAGAAGATATCGGAAGCATTTTACCCGAATTGTTTTTAACATAAATCTTGCTTATATCACCCAATGTAGCACGATATGGCGCATCAGCCTGCATGTATACACGATAAACTCTACCAAACTTGTTAAAGTCGTTTACATAAGTTGCACCGAATTGAGCCGCTAAAGTGCTATATATTTCAGTTATTGAAACTCCTTGAGCTAAAGCTTTTTCTTCATTAATTTTTACTACAACTTGCGGTAGCGAAGAAGTAAATGACGTATATAAGCTGGAGAAAGCAGAATCCTGTCTTGCAACTTGTAATAAATTTTGAACCTGTGCAAATAATTCGTCTGCGGTTCTATCACCCTTATCTAAAAGTTGATATTCAAAACCGCCATACATACCCATGCCGGAAATTGCAGGTGGTTGTGATACAAACGAAGTTGCTTCCGGATATTTACCAATAATTTTATTTGCTTGTGAAGTTATACTGCTTACGGATAACTTTGAAGATTTTCTCTTAGACCATGGTTCTAATTTCAAAATCATAAATGCCGAATTTTCGCCCTTCATACCGTTAATTTGCATTATTGAAGCAATCCCCGGTATATTTGCAAACTCTTTGCTCATTTTATCAACAACGTTAGCTGTTCTTGTCAAAGTTGCACCGTCTTGTAATTGAACCATTACAAACAAAGCGCCTCTGTCTTCATCCGGCAAAAATCCTGTTGGAGTCAATTTAAACATGATAAATATTGCAAAAATAACACTAATAAGAACTCTTAAAGTCTTTTTCGGTGAAGCAACAAAATAATGTACAGTTTCTAAATATTTAGTTCTAACCCCGTTAAACCAATCCTCAAATTTTTGAATAAATTCAAAGTCTGTTTTTTCTTCACCTGATTTCAGAATCAGTGAACAAAGAGCAGGAGAAAGAGTTAAAGCAACGACGGTCGATAAACCGATTGAAGTTGCAATACAAACTGCAAACTGTCTGTACATCTGTCCTGTAATACCACTCATAAAGGATACGGGAACAAATACCGCCATTAATACAAGAGAAGTTGCAACAACAGCGCCGAAAACTTCTTGCATAGTTATTTCAGTAGCATCTTTCGGCGATTTACCTTCTTGAATGTGTCTTTGGGTGTTTTCCAATACTACAATAGCATCATCAACAACCAAACCTACCGCAAGTACCAAGCCAAATAAGATTAACAAGTTAATTGAGAATCCCATTAATGCCATAAATATAAACACACCAATCAATGAAACAGGAATTGCACAGAATGGAATGAATGCTGCGCGCGCAGTTCCCAAGAATAAATACGTTACTGCACTTACAAGAGCAATCGCAAGTATAATTGCACTAACTACCTCGTGAATAGATTCTCTTACGAATTCTGTTGTATCATATTGAGTTGCATAATCCATGTCACTTGGGAATTTCTTACTCAAAGTTTTCATTTTTTTCTGAATTTGATTTACCAAGTCAATTGTATTAGCTTCCGGCAACTGCGAAATAGCAATAACAGCAATATCACTACCATCAGCAGATACGGCTGATGCATAGTTTTCAGCACCTAATTCTACACGCGCAACATCTTTAAGTTTTACGTTTGAACCATCTCGATTTGATTTAACGACAATGTTTTCAAACTCTTCAACATCCTTCAATCTTCCTTTTGTCCTTAATGTAAATTTCATCATTTGAGGACTTTCCATAGGTTCAACACCAATATTTCCCGCAGGAGATTGTGTGTTTTGAGATGTTATCGCACTATTAATTTCGCTTGCAGAAACACCTAAACTAGCCATTTTATCGGGTTTCAGCCAAACTCGCATTGAATAATCGCCTGCACCGAAAACTTGAACCTGACCACAGCCTTTAGTACGAGCTAGCTCATCTTTTAAATATAAAGTCGCGTAATTGGCTAAAAATAATGAATTATACGTACCGTTTGGAGAAGAAAGGGCTAAGTATAAACATCCTGCACCACCCGTAGATTTTTTAACAGTCAAACCATACCGCTTAACTTCTTCCGGCAATCTCGGCTGAACCAATTGTAATTGGTTCTGAACGTTAACCAGAGCCATGTCAGGGTCTGCACCGACATCAAAATACAAAGTCAATTGGTAAGAACCATTCTTTGATTCTGATGACATATAAAGCATGTCTTGAATACCGTTCAGTTGTAATTCTACCGGTGCTGCAATCGTTGATGCGATTACATCAGAACTGGCACCGCTGTATGTAGCGTTTACAATAACCTGCGGTGGCGTAATTGAAGGATACTCCTCCAATGGTAGAGTTGTTAGAGATATCAAACCCGCTAAAATAATCGCTAATGAGATTACAATAGACAGTTTTGGTCGTTTTATAAATAAATTACCTGCCATTATTTTCCTTTAATCAATCTTTTTACTTTATTTGTTGCACGTTGAAATAAGCTTACTTTCTTTTGAGTCGCTTGTTCTTCAATCCTTTCCACAATTCTTACGGGACGTCCTTGTATAACTTTTTGAATACCTCCCGTAATAATTCTGTCACCTACATTAACACCTGAAGAAACAAGCCATTTGCCGTTATCTTCACCCATTGTTTTAATATAAGTCATTTTTGGTAAATTATCCTTATCAAGAATGTACAAATAGCGTCCTTCTTGGTTTTCCATAGTTGCCTCTTGAGGAACAACAGCTACTTTATCTTTGTTTTTAGTATAAAGAATTACGCGCCCAAAATCACCTTGAATTAAAGAATCGTCAGGATTTGGGAAAGTTGCTCTCATTGTAATTGTACCGGTTGAATCATCAATTTTGTTATCATGAAAATCTTGAACACCTTTAAATTTGTACTTTTCACCTGAACTAAAAATAAATTCAACATCTCTATTTACGTTTGCTGTTTTATCAATTCTAACAAGCTCTGCATAATCTTTTGATTCCAATGGGAAGGTTATATACATCGGATCAGAACTGTTAATGGTTGTTAAAGCCCCGCTATTCATTGAAACATAGTTACCAACAGTTACGGAAATAATTCCGACACGTCCGTTCACAGGAGATTTAACTTTTGTGTAACCTAAATTTCTTTGAGTATCACGGTAAGCACTTTGAGCATTCGCAACCTGCGCTCTATAAGCATCTCTCTGAGATAAAATGCTATCATAATCAGAACGAGCTATATAATCATTTTGTACAAGTTCTTTATAACGTTTTAACTGCTTGTCATAATAAGCATATTGAGACTGCGCATTATCTAAATTCGCCTTAGCTTGATTTGCTGCATATTGATATTGTTGAGGTTCAATCTCAAATAACAATTGACCTGCTTTTACATAATCGCCTTCTTTAAAGTAACTTTTAGTTAAATATCCGCTAATACGCGCTAAAACATCAACTCTATATTTTGCAACAACTCTTGCAGTAGCAGTAAATTGACGTTGAACTTCTTCTGAGCCGACTGTAGTAACCGTAACTGCCGGTGTGCCCATCATAGCACGTTGTTTAGCAGTTTTCATTTTATCCATATTAGATAAAAACATTCTGCCTAAAATTAGCGCAAGTACTACTAGTACAATGATTATAATATTTTTTCTCATTCTCTCTCCATAAATACTGGTTTTACATATCCTTGTATTTATTTTACACCAAAAAATAAATACAAAGATATGTTTAATTTTAAACACGATTTTAACAAAAAGTTGTTTTTGAATCAAGACACCAGTTGGAGAAAATTATAATAAAAAAGCACTCAATTATTACATTGAGTGCTTTTTATTACTTATTATTAACATTTTATTTTTTCAATGATTTCCAATAATTAGCTTCTGATTGGATAGCATTTTTAGTAGCTTCGTGTCTTGCTTTAGCCTCTTTTTGTTGTTGTTCTATTTTAGCTTTACGAGCTTCTTGTTGTTTTTTGTATTCTGCTTGTTTTTGAGCATTTGCTTTTTGTTGTGCTTCTGCTCTTGCATTCAATTCTTTTTCTTTAGTTGTAATAGGTGCTAACTTTTTGTCTACATAATTTTGTAATCTTGATTCAGCTGCTGATACTGCCAAAGTTGAAGTCAAGGCGATTAACATTAAAACTGATAGTAATTTTTTCATTTTAAAACTCCTTTCTTATGCATATGAGAATTTTAAAATACTTTTTTTTATTTTTCAAGTATAATATTAATATGAGTGTAGAGTTACTAGGTTATAATGTCGACGATTATTCGTTCGATGAAGCTATTATTAGAGCAAAAAGCTTAATAGACGGTGATAAAATTTCACAAGTCGTTACAATTAATCCTGAAATGTTTCAGGAAGCAGAAAAGAATGCAAATTTTTCTAACATAATCAAGGAAGCAGAAATGGTTATTCCCGATGGTGTTGGCGTAAAAATTGCACTTCAAATCACAGGCAAAAAAGCGAACCGAATTCCCGGAATTGATTTTGCCAAAAAACTTCTTCAAGAATCGGCTATAAGTGGGATTCCTGTTGCTATAATCGGTTCTAAAGAAGAAGTTGTTGTAAAAGCTGTAGAAAATTTACAAAAAGAAATTAACGGGTTAAATATAGTTTATTTTCACAACGGTTATTTTAAAGATGATGCGCCTATTTATGATGAGCTTAAAACAAAGTCACCAAAATTAATCTTGGTTGCTCTTGGTTCTCCTCGACAAGAAGAATTTATTTATAACGCGAAAAATGTTTTAAATCCTGCATTAATGGTAGGAATTGGCGGAAGTCTTGATGTTTGGTCAGGCTCTGTTAAGCGTGCGCCAAAAATATTCCAAAAATTAGGTTTAGAATGGTTATACAGAACAATTTCTCAACCTTCAAGATTTAAAAGAATTTTCCCAACGTTACCGTTGTTTTTGTTAAAAGTTATTAATTATAAGGATAGAATTTAGATGCTTACAGAATTAGAGATTAACGAATTAAAGAAATTCGCTTGCGAAACAAGAAAAAATATTGTTAAGATGGTGCATAATGCAAAATCGGGTCATCCTGGTGGTTCGCTTTCTGCTGCTGACATTATGGCTGTTTTGTACAACAAATCTCTAAATATTCCTAAAGAATGGGATAAATCTGCTGATTTCGAAAATCGTGATAGATTTATTTTATCAAAAGGGCATGCATCACCTCTTTTATATTCCGTTTTGGCGCAACACGGAATGTTCCCTCAAGAAGATTTGATGGGATTTAGAAAGTTTGGAACTAAGCTTCAAGGTCACCCTGCAAAAGGTTATGTTCCGGGAGTTGAAACTTCTACCGGCTCTTTAGGTCAAGGACTTTCAATCGGATGTGGTATGGCATTAGGGTTAAAGCTTAAAAATAACCCTGCGCATGTTGTTGTATATACAGGCGATGGCGAATTACAGGAAGGTTCTTGCTGGGAAGCTTTTATGCAAGCTGCACACAGAGATTTGGATAATCTTATTGTAATTATAGATAGAAACAGACTTCAAATTGACGGATGCACAGAAAATGTTATGGCTTTAGATAACTTACATGACAAATTAAAAGCGTTTAATTGGAATGTTTTGGAAATTGACGGGCATGATTTTGAAGAAATTTATGAAGGTGTAGAAAAAGCAAAACAATCAGATAGACCTTGCGCCATTATTGCTCACACAACAAAAGGCAAAGGTTGTTCTTTTATGGAAAACCAAGCAGGCTGGCATGGAAAAGCTCCAAGCGATGAACAATTAGAAGAAGCTATTAAAGAATTTGAAGGAGCATTATAATGAACGATAATTCTATTAAAACATGTCCGTTTGCAGAAAATAAAGTTTGTAATGAAACTTGTCCTTTGTATATTTCGCCTGAAGAATTGAACGAATTTGTAGTAGCAAGACTTTCTTCTATCGGAGTATTAGATAGAGCAGAAGGTGAATGTTCACTGAAAATGCTTGCATTAAGCCAAGGTAGAGCTATTTTTGAAAATACAAATACTCGTGGGTAATAACGTTTTTATCTAGCAATATAATAATTTGTACAAAATAACTCCGGCTGAAATACTCAAATTAAGCGATTCGACCTTATCGGTCATTTCTATTGTTACATTTTTTGTTGCATAATCTTTTAGCTTTTGGCTCAAGCCTGATGATTCCGTACCGAACATTATAAGAACTTTTTCTTGTGGCGTATAATCTTTTAGCCAAACGGTATTATCGGATTTAGGAAGTGTTGCAACTCTTTCATAATCTTCAAAAACGCTCAAATCATCCATTTCAAAAACAGGAATTTTCCAAAGATTTCCAACGGATGAGCGCACACATTTTGGATTATACAAATCTACAGTATCACCATATAATACGACCGCATCAACATCAAAAGCACAAGCTGTTCTGAGGATTGTACCTAAGTTTCCCGCATCTTTGATATCTTCCAACAGAACTACTTTTTTATAGTTATCTTGCCATTTTCGATTGATTTTTTTTGCAACAGCGACAGCTTTTGGCGCAGATTCTGTTGAAGAGATTTTAGAAAGTACGGCTTCTGTTGTTTCTATTCGTTCATTAAAATCTGTAAACTCGCTTGAGCCTTCCAAAACAAATAAGTGTTCTATTTCTAAACCTGATTCAATAGCTTCTTCAATACATTTAATACCTTCCAACAGAAAATGCTTTTTGCGGTATTTTCTCTGCAAAAGTTTTGCGGTTTCTTTCACTAATTCATTATTCACACTTGTTATTTTCATAAGATTTTAAAATCCTTCAACCATTCTTTTTCTTGTTCATTCAGTAAATCATAGTTAATCAATTTACCTTCATAACCCATTTTAACAAAAGAATGAATTTTTCCACACTCCATGTAACAAGAATTTTCTAATCTTACGCCAAAATGTTCAGGATTATACAGCCCAGGTTCAATTGTGAATGTCATACCATCAACAATTTGCGTTTTAGCAATCTCGTTTTGAGAAAGGTTTGGTGGAGCTTCGTGCACATTGATTCCAATACCATGCCCTAGTCCATGACCAAATGTAAACCCTTCGATTTTATTATCTAAAATAGAATGTGCCAACGTATCTATTTCAAAACCGCAAGGAGCATTGTCCCCTCGCCCCTTGTGGGAGAGCGGATTTTCGGTAGGGCGTAAGCCCGTAAGGTGGAGGTCGGACGTTACTCCGCCGACACCCCGAATAATCCAAGACGGGGAGCAGTCGTTAGCGAAGCTATGCTGAGCTTTACGGATGCGGGTGAGGGAATTATCAAGATAATTAAACGAATTCAAAAACGCCTTCAATACCGTTGTATAAACCCTTTTCTGCAATTCATTCGGTTTACCTTTTACAAAAACTCTTGTAATATCGGTCGCCAAGCCACTGTCATAATACGCACCGCAATCAATTAAAACAAGCGAACCATCTTTTAAAATAACATCTTTGGCATTTTTTGCATAATGCGCCAATGCCGAATTTTGATTAATTGCAACAATAGAATTAAAACTCAAAGATTTTGCACCGAATTTTATAAATTCTTCTCGCAAACGCTTTGCTATATCGTATTCTGAAAGATTATCATTATTTTCTATAAATTCTCTTATCGCAGAAACAGCCTTGTCAGTGCGCTCAAAAGCCTGCTTATAAGCTTCTAATTCTTCCTTTGATTTAACTGATTTCATGCTCTTTATTTCTGAAAATTTGTGAATAGGATTTTTGATTAAAGAATAATCATGCGCATTAATCGAATTTTTATCAACATTCAACTCAGCATCGAAGTTTTTTAAAAACTCATCAGTGTTATCTGTCAATAAAATTTGTTTTTCTTTGTCAGCATATAGTTTAGCCCAAATTTTTGATGAACAATCTTTTGAAAAATCACGTTTCCCGCTTATATAAGAAACTTCTTCCAAGTTTGTTACAAAAGTCGGATTCTCTGGATGGTATTCTTTTGCAGGCATTGCCTGAACAAATTCTACGTTATGTGATTCTGTAAAATCATTAATCGGATCTTTATCTAATAATTTGATTTTATAATCTTTAAACGTCTCTAAACGTGTTTGAGAAATTTTTTTTGCAACAACACCTAATGTTTTATCAGGTCTGATAAGTTTTCTGATTTCATCATCTTGCTTTTGACCAAGTTTAAGTTTTACAACCGTAACACCCTCTTTTACTTCATTGTCAGCTTGTATATGATATCTGCCATCAACAAACAAATAAATATTATCTTTTGTAATTAAAGCATCACCAGTTGAGCCTGAAAAACCTGTCAAAGTGTATCGAGCGTTTTCGCTAAGAGCAGGATATTCTACTAAAAACTCATTTGTACAACACACGAGAAGATAATCCAAATTCAAATCGTTTAGGAGTTTGTTTGACATGTTCGCCTCTTTTTCTGTTTTTTATTTCCATAATTAATAAGGTAGACTAAAGTCTACCCTACTTTACAAGATTAATAAACCAATTAAATTCTTACTCATCAACATCCGTAAGTTTTATCAGGTGCCAACCGAATTGAGTTTCAACAGGTTTTGAAATTTCACCTTTTTTTAGTGCAAAAGCTGCATCTTCAAAAGGCTTAACCATCATACCTTTACCAAACCATCTCAAATCCCCACCATCACGACCTGATGGACATTTAGAATATTGTTTTGCTAAATCTTCAAAAGCTACACCATTTTCAATATCAAGCAAAAGATTTTCTGCTTGTTCTTTTGTATCAACTAAAATGTGACTTGCTCTAATTTTCATATTTTTCTCCTTATTTTATAATTAGAATTTTAACATAAAAAAATGATATATAAAATAAAAAAAGCTCCTTTATAAAAAGGAACTTATTATTAATATAAAAAAAAAGGCTAACCTTTCGGCTAGCCGTAAATATCAACCAACAATTTCTTTAACTTCTGCTTGAAGGTTCTTTGCATCAATCTTGATGCTTGGTCCCATTGTTGTTGTCAAATAGATTGACTTAACATAAGTACCTTTTGCTGCAGAAGGTTTTGCTCTAAGAACTGCATCAACCAATGTTCCATAGTTCTTAACTAAATCTTCGTTAGCGAATTGAACCTTACCGATAGGACAGTGAATCATACCCTGTTTGTCAGCTCTGAATTCAACTTTACCTGCTTTAGCATCTTTAACTGCTTTAGCAATATCAAGAGTTACAGTACCAGTTTTAGGGTTTGGCATCAAGCCTTTAGGACCTAAAACTCTACCTAACTTACCTAACATACCCATACAGTCAGGAGTTGCGATTAATGTATCGAATTCAAACCAACCGCCAGCGATTTTGTCGATAATTTCTTCTGTTCCGTAGAAATCAGCACCTGCGTCTTTAGCTTCAGTAACTTTTGGTCCTTTTGCGATAACGCAAACACGAACTTCTTTACCTAAACCTGCAGGAAGAACAACTGTTGATCTGATTTGTTGTTCTGCGTGTTTAACTTCAATACCTAATCTCATGTGACATTCAACTGTTTCGTTGAATTTTGCAACTTCTTTAGATACTTCTTGTAATTTAGTAAGAGCATCACGACCGCTAGCCGGTTGTTGGAAATCAGCTAACAATTCTTGAAGCTTCTTTTGTTTTTTAGTTATTTTTGACATTTCTTTAAATCCTTTCATGGTGTTAACGGATTTTTCAATCCTTCCATATTATCTCTTTGTCCCTTATAAGAAGAAGGGATATTCGATGAGTAGATGTTATTCTACCCCTCATCCGGGCTCCGCCCACCTTCTCCCGCAAGGGGCGAAGGAATAATGCGTTCAACTAGTCTTCTTTAACAGTAACGCCCATAGCTCTGCAAGAGCCTTTAATCATGTTTACAGCAGCATCCATAGAAGTTGCGTTTAAATCGTTCATTTTAATTTTTGCGATTTCTTCTAATTGAGCTCTTGTAATTTCACCAACTTTAGTTTTGTTAGGAGTAGCTGAACCCTTAGGGATATTTAATGCCTTTTTAATCAAAACTGGAGCTGGAGGTGATTTGATAACAAAAGTGAAACTTCTGTCTTCGTATACATCAATAATAACAGGGATAATATAGCCTGCTTGAGATTCAGTTTTTGCATTGAACTGTTTGCAGAAATCCATGATATTAACACCGTGTTGACCTAAAGCCGGACCAACTGGAGGTGATGGATTAGCTTTACCTGCTTGAATTTGTAGTTTAATTTTTCCTACTACTTTTTTTGCCATTTTGTTCTCCTTTCGTGGTACTAGCGGGGGGCACCCCCTTCCACGTTATTTGTGTTGTGTTTTCAAAGTGAAACCCTCACTCGCATCCGTAACTTTCGCTATGCTCAAGAGCGGTTGCGACCTCTCCAATGGAGAGGAGAAGATTCTATAACTTTTGAATTTGTTTATATTCTAATTCAACCGGAGTTTCACGACCGAATATAGAAACCATTGCTCTAAGTTTAGCCTTATCAGGATAAACTTCTGTAATGTCACCAACAAACTCAGCGAATGGACCGGAAGTAATTCTAACTTTTTCACCAACTTTAACATCCATTTCAATTTTTTGAGTTTGAGCTGTTGATCTGTGAATAATCTTTTTAATTTCACTGTCTTTTGCAGGAATAGGTTTTTTAGCAGAACCAACAAATTTGGTAACACCTGCTGTATGTCTTACTACATACCAGCTGTCTTCGTCCATAATCATTTCTACTAAAACATAACCAGGGAAGATTTTTTCTTCTCTTTCTTGTTTTCTTCCGCCTTTAATTTGGGTAACAGTCTTTTGAGGAACTTCTACTCTAAAGATTTTATCAGCCATGTTCATATATTCAATACGTTTTTCCAAGTTACTTTTAACTTTGTTTTCGTATCCTGAATAAGTGTGAACAATGTACCAACGTTTTTGATTTTTTCTTTCAGAAGACGCATGACTTTCAACTTCTTGAGTTTCTTCCATTACTTCTTCATTCATGATATTTTCGTCTTTTTCACTCATTACTTTTACCCTTTATAAATTTTAATTAAAACTTAGATAACAACATATTGAAAATTACATCCACAAAATAAATAAAAACAGTGAATATAAAAACAATAGCAACAACAAAGAATGTTTCTACAACAACCTGATGTTTTTCAGGCCAAGTAATCTTGCCCCACTCAGTCTTTACGCCTTTAAAATAAGTAACAACATTTTTCTTTATTGTTTCAAAAGTATCATTCATTTTAATAACCTTTTTCTATAAAAATCGCGCCCTGAAGGACTCGAACCCTCGACATCCGGTTTTGGAGACCGACGTTCTACCAACTGAACTAAGGACGCATGCGGGTAATTAATACCCATTCCCAAATTATTCGGGGATGCAAGTTTTTGTTCCGTTATTAAATCCTTACGGATTCAGCCACTCCACCAAACTCTAGCATCTTGCGGGCTTGCTCGCTATCGCTCGACATCGCCCTACCGAAAATCTGGTTACTTAGTTTCCTTGTGAGTTGTGTGTTTTTTACAAGTTGGGCAATATTTGCTCAATTCTAATCTGTCTTTAACATTCTTTTTGTTTTTAACAGTTGTGTAATTTCTTTCCTTGCAATCTTCACAAGCTAGAACTACCATTCTATCGTTTTTACCTTTGATACCCATTTTTAAGTTCCTTTATATTTACCTTTTATTGCTATTTTATAAATAATTTTGACCTTTTTAAAAAGAATGTGCTGAACACATTCTTTCTTTAAATCGGCGTATAAGTTAATACTAAAATAAACATAAATAAATTGCAAATTATTGTAAAGATTTTTTAAAATTTGTTTTGTTGAACACCAATAACGCTTTGAGCGTACAGCACTTTACTATGATAACATACAAAATTAATGGTGCAAAAATTTGCACCCTACCTTCTTTCAATTATCCATTTTCAATTTAGAAAGGATAGCACCATAAACATTACCTTCTTCAATTTGGAAAAACTTTTATGCTAAAATAAATTCAAAGAGGAGTAAAAAATGATTAAATCAATTATTTTAGCCGCAGGCAAAGGCACAAGAATGAAATCTGACACGCCTAAAGTTTTACATACAATTTTTGATAAAACTCTTGTCGGATATGTTATAGATGCAGTAAACAATACAGGTTTAGCTGATGAGAACTTTGTAATAGTAGGTCATCAAGCTGAAAGAGTAGAAGAATACATTAACAAAAATTATGATAATGCAAAATGCGTTCTTCAATCTCCACAGCTGGGAACAGGTCACGCTGTTAGCATGGCGCTACCTTACTTAAAAGACTTTGATGGCGAAGTAATAATTTTATGTGGCGACACACCATTAATTACATCAGAAACAATAAAAGAATTTGTTGAATATCATAGAGAAAATCAATCTGATTTAACTGTTATGAGTGCGATTTTTGAAAATCCGACAAACTACGGAAGAATTATCAGAAATCAAGACGGTTCTTTAAATTCTATCGTTGAAGAAAAAGATGCAACTCCTGAACAAAAAGCTGTTAAAGAAATTAACGCAGGAATTTACTGCATTAATTGGGCAAAAATCAAACCCGCATTTAATGAACTTACAAGCAACAATGCTCAAGGCGAATATTATTTAACAGACATTATCAAATGGGGTAATGAAAATAATTTGTCAGTAAATGCCTATACTCTTAAAAACAATGAAGAAATATTTGGAATCAATTCAAAAACGCATCTTGCAGAAGCGACAAAGATGTTAAACAACAAAATTGTTCAAAAACATCTTGATAACGGAGTTCAAATAATTGACCCTGCTACAACTTGGATATCACCAGAAACCGAAATTGGTGCAGACACAGTAATTTATCCGTCTTGTTACATAAACGGCAAAAATAAAATCGGTAGACATTGCAAAATAGGACCATTTGCACATTTAAGAGGTGACGTTGTATTAGAAGATTACGTTAAAATCGGCAATTTTGTAGAAGTTAAAAAAACTACAATAAAATCACACACTAATGCTTGTCATTTAACATATCTTGGCGATAGTGAAATCGGTTCTAACGTAAATATCGGTGCCGGAACAATTACCGCAAATTACAACCCTTTAACAAAAGTAAAAAGTAAAACTATAATTAAAGACAATGTTAAAATCGGTTCTAATTCTGTATTAGTAGCTCCCGTTACAATTGAAGAAGGTGCAAATGTAGGTGCTGTCGGAGTAATTACAAAAAATATTCCCGAATGGTCTTTAGCGATTACTCGTTCACCTTTGAAATTAATTGAAGGTTGGGTAAAAAAGCATTTAGGCTAGTTTAAACTGTTGGACTGAAAGCCCAACCTACGGTTAGCCACCCAATTTAGGACCGTTATATTTTTCATAGAGTTTCATAACTTCATCGGAGATTTTGTCACCACGTACCATTTTTGCGTATGTTTCGGCGATGAATTCTCCTATGCTTGTTTGAGCATAGGATGACACCTCACCTGCAGCTTGTTGGTAATCTTGATTTGTTAAAAATTCATACAAATCAGGATAACGTTTCTTGAATTTTGCAGGATCATTTTCAAATAAATTTTTATAACCTTTATACGTCAGTCCGCCCCAACGATTATCAACATGTTCTACTGACGAATTGTCAATATGTTTACGTCCGCTTCTTGCTTTGTTATAACATTCTTTAATGCTTGGTAACTTCCAGTGTTTTAAATCTAATTCTTTTAAGTTTTTCGCAAAATCCTGCAAATGCCCCATTTCATGATAAATTGTTTTTTCGGGCTTTAAGTATGGAATATCCAAAACAACTTTTGTACCTTTATTTTGAATTTGCAAAAAATACTCGTTTAATTTTATACTTTGTTCTTTTGTCGTTAGTTTTGAGAAGGTTTCAACATCAACATTTATACCATTATCAGTAAATGTTTTTAAATTTTTCTTCAAAGAAGACATTGGTGCTAATGATAACACCGAGCGTTGAATATTGCCTGCATTACATAGTGTATAATAAACATCACGCTTTTCAGCAATCGTCAAACTGTTAGGGTCTGATAAAAATTTATTGGTCAAATTTTTTATTCTGGCATCTAATCTACATTCAGGTACAAATTTTTGCCTTTGTGTTGTTGGTTTTACGGCGGGTTTACTTGCTCCTAGCCATTCTTTAATAGCTTTATCTAATGATTCGTTTTCAAAATACTTTTTATTTATGACAAGTTCCCCGAAATTAGGAGATTTTACATCTTGTTGAACGTATGCCATTGCATTTTTCAAACTCTTACAACCGATTTTCTTTGGCATAAACAAATGCCCTTTGTTTGCGTTGCTTATATCTACAAGACCTCTGTTAGCATAATTTATGGCATCGAGCGTAAAATTTCCCTCAACTTCGCCGATTTTTAAAACATCTTTTGCAAATTTTATACCTTCTTCAACCGTTTTTGCGTCTTTAAAATCTATATGTTCAGCAAGATTTACTAATTGCATTTTTTCGTTATACAACTTAGTAAGTTTATTAGTTTTATGTTTAAAACCACAAATGCCAATAGCTGTAAAGCCTCCAATAAGACCTAAAGCTGCAATCCCGATTTTTGCTGCGGTAGACATTTTTTCTTTGGTTTTTTGGCTTTTATTATTCTCTGAAATTTCTACCGTATCAACAGGATTTGATAATTTCGGTTGAGTTTGTTGATTTGAAACAGCCGAATCAGCACCAAATGTCGGAACAGTTTGTGTTCTCTGAATTTGATAATAATTCTGCGGAATTTTAGAATAATAATTATTTATTGTTGACATAAACTAACCTAACCTTATATATTAATAAAAACAAGAAACAGGCTAGAATTGCCTGTTTGTAAATTTATATTAAGTATATTATTTGAATCTATATTTTAAAAGTGTGAAGATTGCTTGTACGCCATCTTTCCAAGTAATTTTTTTACCTTCGCTTTCTTGGCGTGCATTATAAGAAATCGGAATTTCTTTAAAACGTGCATTCTTTTTCAATATCTTAGCTGTTATTTCAGGCTCAAAATCAAAACGATTTGATTCAATTGTTATGCCTTTTATAAAATCGGCGCGGAAAGCCTTGTAACAGGTTTCCATATCTGTTAAAAATGTGCCGTAAAGAATTCTTGTCATAAAAGAAAGCGTTACGTTTGCCAAATAACTTAGCAATAAAAATTTGCCTTGATTTCTTGTGTCTGCTAAGCGTGAGCCGTAAACAACATCTGCTTCGTCATTTTTTATTAATTCTACCAGCGGTTTATAGTCAGCAGGATTGTATTCTAAATCCGCATCCTGAATTATTATAATATCGCCGGTTGCAGCATTAAAACCTGTTCTTAAAGCCGCACCTTTTCCCATATTTTTTTCATGATAAAGAATTTTATAATTTAAATCTTTGTATAATTCTTTGGTTCCGTCAGTAGAAAAATCATCAATTAAGATTATTTCTTTTTCCAAACCAAAATCAACAGCTTCTACTTGTTTAAGAATTTCCTGTAGTGTGTTTTTTTCGTTGTATACAGGTATTAGAATTGAAATTTTGTTCATATTTATTTCCTTTTTGTCTAATTGATGACTTTAAATGACTCGGCGCAACATTGCATCGTTTAATATCCCCTCTTGTTTTAATGCGCCATTTTATAGTATTATAGAATAAACAAGAGAGGGTTGGAATGACTTTAGAAAATTTCATTTATGAGTCAGTGTCTGAAATACTTAATAATAAGTATGATGAAGCAAAAGAGCGAATCGAAAAACATAAAGATATTTATCATGATGATACAGCAGTTTGTTTTACGCTTTTGGCTCTAGGTGCTTTTTTAAAAAAGGATTATAATTGTTTTTATCAATTCATGAATGATACAGCTTTTCTTGTAGAACAGTCAAATGACCCGATTACAAAAATTTTGTATGAAATGATTTTAGGATATATCAATTTCTCGGAAAAAAGTACAGCTTTGTATGCAATAAATTATAATAAGGCACGTAAACTTTCTATTAAGAATCAAAAAACAGATTTCTTTGAAAAATTAAATTCTCTTTTAAAATGTCCTGCTGTTAGCCATTACACAAATCATAATCAAACAAAAGACCCTCTTATTGCCCTTGTAAATATTGGTCAAGCGGTTGCTGCCGAAAAAAATATTGATTTATTAATTAAAACAATAGCTGAAGAAACTAAAACTGCTATGAACGCTGATAGATGTACAATTTTTCTTTATGATAAAGAAAATAATGAGCTTTATTCTAAAGTTGCAACAGGACTTGATACAAAAGAATTAAGAATCCCTGCCGATAAAGGTATTGCGGGGCATGTAGTTAAAACAGGCGAAACAATTAATATTAAAGATGCTTATAACGATAAACGTTTTAACCCTGATGTAGATAAAAAAACAGGATATAGAACAAAAACAATCCTTTGTATTCCTATTAAAAATTTTAATCAAGAAATCATTGGTGTATTTCAAGTTATTAATAAATTTGACGAATATTTTACGCCTGATGATGAGGATTTGCTTGTAGCTATCGCTTCAAGTGCGGGTATTTCTTTAGAGAACGCTCAATTGTTTGAAAAACAAAGAAAACTGCTTGAAGAGCAAAGAGTTGTTTTGGATAGCTTTATTGAAACACTTGCGACATCTATTGATGCGCGTGATAAAATTACATCAGGTCATTCTTCTCGTGTAAAAATGTTTTCTTCTCTTATTGCACAAGAATTCGGCATGGAGAAAAATGACTTGTACATTTTAGAAAAAGCCGCAGCGTTGCATGATATCGGAAAAATCGGTATAAGAGATTCTGTTTTGCAAAAAGAAGGAAAATTGACACCTGAAGAATATAAACATATTCAACAACACGTGGAAATTACGCATCATATTTTAGAAAAAATTCACATGTCAAAAGATTTCCAACAAATTACTGAAATTGCTTGTTCTCACCATGAAAAATTTGATGGAACAGGTTATTACAGACACTTAAAAGGTGAAGAAATTCCTTTTGGGGGAAGAATTTTGGCTGTGTCAGACGTGTTTGACGCGATAACTTCTAAAAGACATTATCGTGATAAAATGCCGATTGAAAAAGTTATTGATATTATTAAAAACGGTGCAGGTTCACATTTTGACCCGCTTGTTGTTGAAAAGTTTTTAGCAATAAAATTGAGTAAAATTGTAAAAGTATTTTGTACTGAAAACCATTTGACTATATCTGATGAAGATATGGAAACTTTGGATAAATACAACCTACTTGATTTATATTACTCAATAGTAAATAATTGTAGTAATAAATTGTTAGAAGTATTTAATAAATACTATGTAGGTATAGATACAGAGCATGAATAAGATATTAAAAGAGTTTTTAATTACAGCATTAATATTATTAACGCCGGCAATTGCGCAGGCGGAAACGGTTAAACCATTGAAAATCAAGGCTGAAACAACGGTTGCCAATATGGATATGGTGATTAAAGATAATTTTGTAAAAGCAAAATTTGCGTCAGCAGAAAATCGTTTTGCTCAAAGCAACGTCAAAGCGTCTTATGATGATTTTAATGATTTAATTCAAAGAGCTTCGCATGACGATTATGTGTTCCTTGTTTATGGAATGAAAATGGCAGAATACGGCTTTTTTGACCTATCAGATGCTTTAATTGCAAAACTTGATGATAACGGCTTTACTTCGTCTTATGTAAGCGATATCAAAAAGTATTATTATCCGTCAGCTATGGTTAATCCAAAAGATGTTGTATATTTGGCTGATGCTTATTCAAACATAATGTATAATAATATGGCGATTGAAACAACGTCAGAATTATTGAACTCAAATCAAGCGTCAGAAAGCGATTACAAAAATTATTTAATCGCGCTCGGTTATTATAAGTCTAACAATTTACCACTTGCGCTAAAATACATTAACAATGCACTTGTTGAAAATGATGTAAATATTAATTACTTAGCGTTAAAAGCAAAAATTTTAGCAGATTCTAATAAATCAGCACAAGCATTAAAAGTTTTGGCAAAAATTAAAAAGGCGGATTTTAAAACTGTAGATTTTCAAAGAAAAGTTAAAGCTATAGAAGAATATGTGCTTTATAGAACAGCAAAAGCAGAGGCTTTGAAGGATTATCATTTAGCATATTATTATCATTTACAAGAAAAAAGCTTGTTGGCGACAAAAGTTTTACAATCAACCGTTCTACACGCTAAACAATACAGTCCTTTGGTGTTTTCATTATTAGGCAGAATTTATTATGAAAACGAAGAACCATTAAAAGCACAAGAATTTGCGTCACGTGCTTTCAGAGAGGACAAGAATAACTATTTGGCATCTTTAACTTTGGCGGATGTAAGCTATGATAACAGAAAATATGAAGACTCTTTAAAATATTACAAGCATGCTAAGAAACTTACCAAAGATATTGAACCTTCTGTTGGTATGGCAAAAACATATTTAGCAATGGAAAAAGATAAAAAATCTAAGAAAATTTACGAAAAATTGCTCAAGAAGAATCAATATGATGAAGATTTATTAGTAAATTCTTTACAAGTTTTTCCTCAAAAATCTGATTATTTCATGCCTAGAGTTGCATCAATTGATATTTCAAACAATGATATTTGGCTTGGTTTAGCTAATATGGCGATAAGAGATAAGAATTTTAATATGGCTGCAACATATCTAAATAATTCTTATTATATTGACGCAAATAATTTTAAATATTATTATTATCTTAGCCTTGTTTTAAGAGCAAAAGGGGATAATGAACTTGCTCAACAATCTTTGATAAGATGTTCAAGACTAAATTCAGATTACGCAGCAGACATAAATCCGGGACACAGTATTTATGAAGAGTAATATTTTAATCGTAGAAGATCATGAATTAACAAGATTTGGCTTGAAAACCGCTTTTGAGAGCTGTGATTTTATTGAGCATATTTATGAAGCCGAATCAGCTGAACATGGTCTTGAAATTGCATCTGAAAATGAAATCAATCTGATTATTATGGATTTGGGTTTGCCCGGCATGGATGGAATCGAAGCTACAAGAAAAGTAAAAGCTTTGAATAAGGATATTAAGATTGTAGTTTTAACCTCTCATAATGATGAGCAAGAAGTTTTAAACAGCTTAAAAGCCGGCGCAAATGCTTATTGTTCAAAAGAAATTAATCCGAAACGCTTAATTCAAGTTGTTCAATCTGTGTTAGACGGTGCTGCTTGGTTTGACCCTTCAATTTCACATATTGTTTTAGAAGCTGCTACTAAAGTCCAAGAAACAGAAGCTCCAAAACCTGAAAGAAACTACGGTTTAACAAGCCGTGAAACTCAAATTTTAAAACTTATTACGGAAGGTTACAGTAATATTGAAATTGCAAAAGAATTGTTTGTAAGTATTAATACCACAAAAGCTCACGTTGCAAGTATATTGCAAAAGTTGGAAGTTGACGATAGATTACAAGCTGCATTAAAGGCATTAAAGGAGAAACTTGTATAATGAACGGTGTAGCATCAATATTGGTAGTTGACGACAATCCAAAATTTTTAGCAGACGCTCTTCCTATGTATGGTTATGATGTGACTGTTGCAAATGATGGTTTGGAAGCTTTAAAAATTCTTATGAATAAAACTTTTGACCTGATTCTTTTGGATGTTATGATGCCAAATATGGATGGCTGGGACACTTTAAAAGCCATTCGCAACAATAAAAAAACTCAATATATTCCTGTAATTATGATTACGGCGGTTAGTGAAGATCAAAAGGTTGTTTCAGGGCTTAAAATAGGTGCGGATGATTATATTGTAAAACCGTTTATTTTACCAAACCTACTGGCAAGAGTTGAAGCTGTTTTAAGACGTTCAAAGTGGCAACAGGAAGCTCAACCAAAACAAGAAAAAACTTTAAACAAAGATGTTAATATTGACGCACTAACTCCAAAAGAAAAAGAAGTATTGGCTCTTGTTGCAAAAGGTGCAAGCAATCAGGAAATAGCCGATAAGCTTTTTGTTAGAGATGTTACGGTAAAAACACACTTAAATAGTATATTTAAAAAGTTGAAAGTTACAAACAGAACGCAAGCGGTTTTGCTTGCAATGCAAATGAATTTAATTAGCTAGAAATATTTGAAAGGGCATAAAGTATGTTATCAAAAGAAGAATTGATTAACTTAGTTTCAACGAATGTTGATGAATTTAACACAGAAATCAGAAATACAAAAGGTGGAATTGATTTAAGTGAAACAGATTTTTCTAATATAGAACTTGAAGGTGCTGAATTTTTTAACGTTGATTTGACATCATCTTCTTTTGCAGATTCACATTTAACAGAAGTGAAGTTTGAAGCTTGTGATTTAACATCTGTTGATTTTACAAGAGCAAATGTTATTGAATGTTCGTTTTCTGAATCCGTATTAAACGGAACAGATTTCAGTTATTCAAAAGTTGATTATTGCAATTTCTCTGATGCAGATTTAGCAGGCGCAATTTTTCAAGGTGCAGATTTAACAAATTCAGATTTATCTATGGCAGAAAATTTAAGTGCTTGCAGATTTGATGAAGAAACTGTTTGGCCTGATAACGAATACTTACCTGAAGATTTTGATTCTAAATACTCATCAGATTTATCATCTTTGCAAGATGAGGATGATTATCAACAATCAGATTACTAATATCATGGGTTTTATAAAATACACAAAACCACAATCTTTAGAAACACAGAGATTGTGGTTTTGTATTAAATTATTTCACTAAACAATCAACAACTTCCCTAAAAGCACCATTTCCACCTTGTGCGGTTGTAGTTTGGATACCTTCAATAGCTTTAACTTGTGCAACGGCATCAGGAACGGTGATTGCATATTTTGTAAATTTTAATGATTCCAAGTCATTTATATCATCACCGATATAAACAAACTCATCTTCTTTTAATTTATATCTTTCAACTATTGATTTGATTACATCAATCTTAACTCTTATATCTTGATGAACTTCTTCAACTTTAAATTTCTTTGCAATAATTTCTATAGCAGAATTTTTTTCGCCTGAAACAATACCGATATGATAACCGTTTTTCCTTAATATAGAAAATGCCATCACATCTTTGAAATTAAGCTTTCTAGTCATTTCACCTTTTGAATCAATGTAAACACAGTTATCGGTAACAATGCCGTCAAAATCAGTGATTACAAATTTTATTGTATCAGGTAAATTTAAAGTCATTATTTAACCCTTCTCAATTTTTCAATAATCGGCAGCTCTCTTTGATAAACCACCTTAACGCCATCTCCTAACAATTCAGGCACTTGTCTGATATCACGCACCATGTGGTAAAGACCTGCCATTTCTAAACTTGCGGCTTGATCTGAACCCCAATTTGTTCTATCTACCGTAATATGACGTTCTACAGAATTTGCGCCCAATGCAGCAGCCAATACCGAAGGAGTTACTCCTCTTTCGTGTCCTGAATAACCGATAGGGCAAGAAAATTCTTTTTTAAATGTTTCTATTGCGCGTAAATTTGTTTCATCTGCATTTGACGGATAAGTAGAAGTGCAATGGTAAATTATTAAATTATCTTCACCCAAAATAGAAACAGCATGTCTGATTTCTTCCATTGAACTCATGCCGGTAGAAAGTAATATTGGCTTTCCTTTTGACTTTGTATATCTAAGTAAATTATCATCGGTTAAAGAGGCGGACGCGATTTTATAACATGGAATGTCAAATTTTTCCATAAAATCTACGGACGCTTCATCCCAGCAAGATGCAAACCATAAAATGCCTTTTTTCTTGCAATATTCATCAATTTCCTTGTATTCTTTTTCTCCAAATTCCAAACCGCGTTTTAAATCGCCGTTAGTATTTCCAAAAACACTTTTTCTTTCCTTAGCCAATTCTTCTTTTGTATAAACGACATCAACGGTTCTTTTTTGGAATTTTACAGCATCACACCCTGTAGTTACAGCTATATCAATCATTTTTTTTGCTAAAGCAACCGAGCCGTTATGATTAATCCCTATTTCAGCAATTATAAAACAAGGGTAACCGTCACCTACAATCTTATTTGCAATTTTCACACACTTTGCCATTAGCTCTCCTTATTTAACCCGATATTTAGCCTAAATACTTCTTATAAAGTGCAAACTCGTCAGGGTCAACTTTATGTTCATTATCTTTTTCTTCTTGCGGTTGCTTGTTTTCTTCTGCTACCGTGTGGAACAATTTATCAATAATTCCATCAGGATTTTCTTCTTCAACATAAATATCCGAAATCTCAAAATTGTCACTTTCTTCTGTTTTAGTTTCCTCTTCCTGAGGCTGAGTTTCTTCTTCAACCGCTTTTTTTGCTACAACTTTCGTAAAACCCGGAAATTCAATTTTAGGAATCTCTATTTTCGGGATTCTGATATTAGGAATTTCAATTTTTGAATATTCACCTTCTTCAAATTCATCCGGAGGAAAAGCACCTAAATCTTTTATCAAATGAATAGAATTTGCTGATGCGCCTATTAACATTCTTTTACCGTCAAGTTCTACTACATGCAAAGATTTATTATTCCCTAATGGTGTAGTTGAAATAACAGAAACATGAGAATTATTGCCTTCACCCATTTGTTTTTTTAGAGTATTTAAGCCTAGTTTGTTAAGCTTTGCATAAATAATACCTGTTGCATAAATTAATAAAACAACAAAAATCAAAGAAAATACAATTGAAACTAGATTTGGTTCTTGTCCGATTGATTGAGTAGTGTTTATTGCATTATCGCTTGTTGTAACGGAAGAAGCTTGCGCCGCATTAGCTAAAGGTTCAGGCAAATCAGGCAAAATATCAAACTTTTCCGCAGCTTGTGCTGAAATAGCACATGACCAACAAAATACTCCCAAAAATATGTTATAAATCTTATTCATGAATAAATCCGACTTTTTAAGGTTTAAGGCTCAAATTAAACAGGCAAGCCCTATTTAAAAATATCCTTCCCCCTTATACTCCTTTTCTGTTATAATTGTATCATAAAATATTAAAATAGGACAAGTTGAGCATGCTAATGGAAGTGTTAAGTTATTATTTTGCAGATAAGGGAACATTATTTATACATATTTTAAATCTTTTTGTACTAGGCATGTTAATATTCCTCTTCTTTTTTGCAAGGCATGCAGGCAAAAAATGGTCTAAGATTAATGATTACTTAGGTGTAATTACAAAAACAGTAAATTCTGTTCGATATGGTGACTTGTCAAAAAAAGTTGAAAAAATGGAAATTCCAAGCACAGAACCTTTGGCAGACAGTATAAACAGGATGATTGAAACTCTTTATGATAGAGAAAAAATGATTACTGAATATCAAACAGAGCTTCATCGTCAAAACAAATTTTTAGAAGCTGTTATTAATTCACTTTCTGATGGTTTAGTAGTAATTGATGACGAACATAAAATTTTACGTGCAACAGCTAAAATCAGTGAATGGTTTAATGTTACAGGAAAAGATTTGCTTGGAATAGATTTATTAGAATTTATACAAGTTGCAAAAAATAAAAATATTGAAAAACTTAATGAAGATGACGTTTTTATTAAAGCTGATATGGCGTCAAATTTTGTTGCAAGCTGCATGGAATTAAAGCTTGAAGATAAAAAACGCAGATTTATAATAATTATAAAAAATATTACAAATCAAAGAGAACTGGAAAGTCTTAAGGAAGATTTTGTTGCAACTTTAACGCATGACTTAAAAGTTCCGATAATTGCAGAAACAAACATGCTTGAACTATTTTTAAATGAAAATTTTGGACCAATATCAGATAAACAAGAAGTCGCACTTAAAAATATGCAATCATCTAATAAAGAGCTTTTAGATTTGGTGCAAATTGTTTTAGAAACCTATAAGGTTAAAGACGGCTCTATCAGGCTTTATAAAGAAAATATCAAACTAAAACCTTTTATAGAAGAAATAATTGACGAAATGCGTCCGATAGCCGATAAGACTCACAATCCGCTAAACTTTACAACGAATCGCGATATTTGTGTTTTTGCTGATAAAATGCAATTAAAGCGTGTTATTAAGAATTTAATACAAAATGCAATTTCTTACGGAGAATTGGCTTCGCCTGTTAATATTACAATCGGTGAAATTCCTAAATTTATTGTAATCAAAGTTAAAGATTTTGGCGCTGGAATTTCTAAAGAAGATATTGATAAAATTTTTAACAAATATTTTTCTGCCGCTAAAAAATTTAGAAAAATCGGAACAGGTTTAGGCTTGTATTTAGCTTTGCAAATTGCAAAATCTCACGGTGGAGAATTAACAGTAGAAAGCGAAGAAGGCGAATACACCGAATTTACGATTAAATTACCGGCTGTTGTTAATACTAATTTGCACTACGGAGAATAATTATGATTTTATACGATACAAAATTTTTGCAACTAAAAAGTACCCCTTCTAAATCAGGAAAAAATTGGGTTTACGCACACAGACCAAACGCGAAAGATGTGGTTGTGATTTTACCTATTATTAATAATGAAAAGATTTTATTCTTAAAAGAAGAACGTCCACCTCTTGTTGCAGAAAAAATTGCAAAATATTCTATCGCATTGCCTGCCGGACTTGTCGGCGATGAAAGAATCGGAGAATCTGTAGAAGACGCTATTAAAGCAGAGCTTTTGGAAGAAGCAGGACTTGTCGCCGATAGAATTGAAATAAAATCGCATAAAGTTGCAAGCTCTCCGGGGTGTGTTTCAGAAACCGTTACACTTGCAATTGCTTACATAAATGAATATAATGTAGTTTCAAAGCCTGTAAGTGATGGTGGAGTAATTGTAGACAGAATTTTAGTTGATAAAAAAGATGTTTACAAGTGGTTAAGAGCGCAAGAAGCTGACGGTATTGCGCTAACAGCATCAACGTTGGCGTGTTTATTTTATTTGAATGAGGAGAAATAATTTATGATATCAAAAGGTATAAGAGGTGCAATTACTGTTGATGAAAACAGTCCTGAAGCAATCGGTGCTGCTACAATTAGATTGCTTAAAGAAATGCTAAATAGAAATAAAATCGAAACAGACATGATATCACATGTGATATTTACTCTTACAAAAGATTTAAACGCTGATTTTCCTGCAAAATACGCCAGAATAAACCTCAAATGGAAAGATGTTCCGATGATGTGTTTTCATGAACTTGATGTTCCAAATTCTTTGGAAAAATGTTTGAGAGTTTTAATAGTTGTGAATTGCGGTGATTCATTTGTGCCTGAATTTGTTTATTTGGACGGAGCGGAAGTTTTAAGAAAATGAAAAATATTTTAATCGTTGATGATGTAAAAGGCTGGCGTGATTTTAATACGAACGTTATGCACGAATTGTTCGGAGATAATGTAAATATTGATACGGCAGAAAGTGCAGGACAGGCTTACGATTATTTGTTGCAACAAAGACCCTATGATATTATTTTAACCGATTTACAGATGGAAGACGATTATGCGCCAAAATACGCAGGTGAATGGCTTGTAGAACAAATTAAAACTTTTAATATATATAGCTACACAAGGATTATCATGGTTTCAGCATCTTATAATATCAGACATATTGCAGATAATTTGGAGGTAGAATGTATTCCAAAATCAACAGCATTAAAATGCCTTTCAGCTTATAGAGAACTTTTATTATAAACTAAATTTTTACAAACCTTAATACGTCCTTGTGCTAAATTATAGTTATGGCAAATTTTATACCTTTACATATTCACTCGGAATATTCACTATTAGATGGGATGATTAGAGTAGGTGACTTGGTTAAGTATGCTCAAGAAAATAATCTTCCTGCTATTGCAATTACTGACCACGGTGTAATGTATTCTGCGGTTGAATTTTATGAACTAGCAGAACACGCAGGTATCAATCCGCTTATAGGTTGTGAATTTTATGTAAATACAGGTGATATTCACGTAAAAGACAGTGCTAATAATCCTTTATATCACTTAATTTTAATTGCAAAAGATAATAAGGGGTATAAAAATCTTATTAAATTAGTTTCAACAGCTTGGTGCGAAGGCTTCTATTACAAGCCTCGTATCAATTTTGAGTTATTAAAAGAGTATCATGAAGGTTTGATTTGTGCGTCTGCTTGTTTAGGTGGCGAAGTTTTGCAGCACCTACTTAAAAACGAATACGATCAAGCTAAAGAAGTTGCTAAGCGTTATCAGGATTTGTTTGGAGATGATTATTATATCGAACTTCAAGACCACAACATGGAAGAGCAAAAACGCACTAATCCTGACTTGATGAAAATTGCCAAAGAACTTGGTATAAAAATGATTATTACAAACGACTCGCACTATTTGAGAAAAGAGGATGCTGACGCGCAAGATACTTTATTATGTCTTCAAACTAACGCGAATAAAGATGATGAAAAGCGTTTTCATTTCCCTAATAATGAGTTTTATGTTAAATCGAAAGAAGAAATGCGCCAAGCGTTTTCTTGGATGGATGATGCTACATTTGAAGAATGCTGTGCAAATACGGAAGAAGTTGCAAATAAATGTAATGTAGAAATTGAACTTCACAATGCACCACTTCCTCATTACGACGTTCCTGAAGAATTTATATTCACTTCTGACGACGTTGATCCGAAAATCATTGAACGATTAAAGAAGAAAAACAAAACCGAGAATACAGCCGATGTTTTGGAAGAAGCTAAGTATATTCAAGGTATTGAAAACTACTTGGAACACATTGTATTTGAAGGTTTGAAGAAGCGTTACGGAGATCCGCCTCCTGACGATATCATTAAACGTGCAAAGTATGAATTGGGCGTAATCAATCACATGGGTTTCCCTGCTTACTTCATGATTACGTGGGACTTTATTCACTTCGCGAAAACTCATGATATTCCAGTTGGCCCCGGTAGAGGTTCAGCAGCAGGTTCTGTTGTCGCGTATGCCTTAGAAATCACTGATATCGACCCTATTTATCACAAACTGTTGTTTGAAAGATTTTTGAATCCTGAACGTTTTACCATGCCCGATATTGATATCGACTTTTGTATCGAAAAACGTGGTGATGTTATTGATTACGTTACAAAAAAATATGGTGAAGATAAGGTTTGTCAGATTATTACATTCTCAACTTATGCACCAAAAGCGGCTTTTAAAGGTGTAGGACGTGTTCTACAAGTTCCTTTTGCCGAAAGTAACAGAATTACAGGTTTAATTGAACCGGCTCTTGATGTTGCAAAAGCATCTAATCCGAAAGCAGAATGGCTTAGAGATATAGTTGCAGCGGAAGGCACATCCGATTTTAAACAACTTTATGATGAAGATTATCAAATAATGAACCCTGAAAGCGGAAAAACAATAAGTTTTAAACGTTGGGTTGATATGGCAATTGCAATTGAAGGTTTGAAGTGCGGTACAGGTACTCACGCTGCGGGTGTAATTATTTCTCACGCGCCTTTGGATACGATTTTACCGGTTCAGCCTTCAAAAGATGGTATCGTTCAGACAGGTTACCCTAAGCACGAAGCGACAGAAGTTTTAGACCTTCTTAAAATGGACTTTTTGGGATTAAGAAACTTAACCATGATTACAAAAACTTGTAAAATGGTTAAAAAATATCGTGGAATTGATGTTGACATTAATAATATTCCTCTTGATGATAAACCTACCTATGAAATGCTTGTACGCGGTGAAACAATAGGTGTATTCCAGTTAGAATCACAAGGCATGATGAACCTTGTTAAACGCCTTAAACCTGACGTTTTTGAAGATTTAGGCGCGTTGGTTGCGTTATTTAGACCGGGTCCTTTGGGTTCCGGCATGGTTGATGATTTCGTAGCCAGAAAACACGGTAAGCAAGAGATTACTTACGCACATCCACTTCTTGAACCTGTGCTTAAAGATACTTATGGAACAATTGTTTATCAAGAACAAATCATGCAGGTTTTCCAAGTTTTAGCAGACTATTCACTTGGTCAAGCCGACCAAGTCCGCCGTATGATGGGTAAAAAAGACCTTAAAACAATGGAAGAACAGAGAGGTAAGTTTATTGCCGCTTCTGCTAAGCACGACATGAAAAAAGAGGACGCTGAAAAACTCTTCAACCAAATTCTAGCGTTCGCTTCATACTGTTTTAACAGGTCGCACTCCGCAGCTTACGCGTTTGTAGCTTATCAAACAGCGTATTTAAAAACGCATTATCCTGTTGAATATTTTTCAGCTCTACTATCAAGTGTTGCTGATAACAAAGACCAAACTCAGCTTTATATTGAAGAGGCTCAAAGACTCGGCAGTAAAGTTTTAGCACCTGATATCAATAAATCATATTTAGAATACGCACCTGACGGTGACAATATTCGTTTCGGTATGGCTGCGATTAAAGGTGTTGGCGCACCTGTTGTTGAAGCGATTATAAAAGAACGTGAAGAAAACGGCGATTTTAAAAATATTTTTGATTTCTGTAAACGCGTAGACGCAAAATACGTTAATAAAAAATCTTTAGAAGGTTTAATTAAAGCCGGCGCATTTTCTAATATCGAAAAAAGTAGAAAACAGCTTTTTGAAAATATGGAGCATATTTTGGATGTAACTTCTAAAGAAGCTAAAGATAGAGCGATGGGACAAGTTAGTTTGTTTGCTTCTTTAGGTGAAGATAGTGGCTTTGAAAATGTTCAATATCAGCTTGTCGGAAGTGACGCAGAGTATACAGATAAAGAAATTCAGCTGTTTGAAAAAGAATTTTTGGGTTTTTATGTAACCTCACATCCGCTATTTTCAATTCGGGACAAATTACCATTTTTGATGACACACAGAGTTGCAGAATTAAAAGAGTTGAAAGAGGATGAAATTGTAACACTTTGCGGTTTAATTACTGCAACCAGACAAATTCCAACCAAAAAGGATCCTTCTAAATTTTTGAGATTTGTAACTTTGGAAGATTTGACAGGAAAAGTTGATTGCGTTTGTTTCCATAAAAAACTTATGGAATTCGGTGAAATGCTTGTGCAGGATAACAAAGTTGTTATAACAGGCAAAGTTCAACACAGAGGAGAAGAAGGTACTGTAAGCGTTCTTATTGATAATGTTAAATCTGTAGAAAACTCTAATATCGTAACTTTAGAATTAAAACGTGATGTTAAGTATGAAGAACTTTGTGGTATCAAAAATATTTTAGCAAATCATCACGGTGATGATCCTGTAATGTTCAAATTGCCACCGGTTGACGGCTATAGTCCAAAGATTTTGACTGCACCGATTTTTTGGGTAACTTCAACTAATGATTTGGTAAATCACATGCAACAAGTATTTCCAAACACATTAGATGTTTCAATTCGTTCATTAGATCAACCATTAGAGGTGTAAGTTTATATTCTTGATAAAAACCAACTGTAAAGCTTATAGTTTTTAATAAAAAAGAATGACGAACCTAAGTTAGTCATTCTTTTTGTTTGTAAAATATTAGTTGTTATTAGTCAAATTAAGTCTTAAACTTCTTTGTTTTTTGGAGCAATTGCATATCCTAGAGCACCTAGGATTGCAGCACCACCAGCGATATAGCCAGCTAATTTTTTGTTAGAGATTTTCTTTTCTAACAAAGCTTTAACATCTTCGCCAAATGCTTTCTTCATAGCATCAGCTTTTTCGCCGTTCTTTTCAACAAATTCTTTCAAGATTTGTTCTTCTGTTTTTGCTTCAACTTTTGGCAAAGCATTTCTAGCATCAGTGATTTTCGTTTCTACATCTGATAACTTAGCTTTAGCTTCATTTAATGCCTTAGTATCAACACCAGATGCTTTTACTTCATAACTTACTTCCTTAGGAAGAACTTTTGAAGCTTCCTTGTCTAATTTTGGTAATGCTGGTGCAGCTGGAGCTTTTTCTACAGGTTTACCTTTTACACAGATTTCGCCGTTTTCGTTGAAGTAAGCACCTTTACCATATTTACGTCTTGCATTAGTTAATTCATTGTTAGTAATTTTAGTATAAGCTACGTTATCAGCTTGTGCCTTAATTGCTTTACCAGCAGCTTCATTTAATTTATTCAATCTGCCTTCTGAATCCTTGATAAGTTGTTCTAAGTTTTCTTTAGTAACATTTTTACCGTTTAACACTTTCTTTTCAGCATTAGTTAGATTTTTGATAAATTCTTGAATTTCTTTATCTTTATTCTTAGGTTCTATTGTGCCACCAGAAAGTACTTTAAGAGCATTTTCTAATCTTTCTAGGAATGTACCACCTGTTGTAGTGTCAGCAATTTTAGAATAATTGTCTAATACTTTTTTCAATGTATCATTTTTTCTAATTTCAATATTCTTCAAAGTCTGAACTTCTTTTGCGAATTTAGCACTATCTTTGGCTGGTGATGTTTTTACTTTATAACCAGTAGCTTCTTTAATATCAGCTAAAGCTTTATCAATTACTTGATTATTATCAGCAATTTTAGTCTTTGCTTCAATATAGTTTCTGTTAGGTTTGATAGATGCATATTTATCATAGTTTGCCATATATTCTTGCGTATAGCCTTCTAATTTTGCCTTCAAATCTTTTTGAGCAGCTTTAATTTCAGCCTCAGTGCCTTTGAAACCAGCACTTTCTAAGATTGAATTATAAATACCTTCTTGTCTTGTTTGCAAAGCTTTAATTCTATTATTAACGCCTTCCATTGCTTCTTTTGTTGCACCTTCAGCTTTTAATGTTCTAAGTTCATCAGCGGCTTTGTTCAAATCTTTAACGTTTTGACGAAGAGCTGCTAAAGGTTCTTTTGTAACAGTTTTTGTAGTAGCTTTTGCTGATTCAATAGTTTTGATTTCGTCTTGAATAGCAGCTTTTTGTTTCATTAGTTCATGGTCAGCAGCTAATTCTGGTGTAGCACCTTCTTTGTTCGCTTCTTTGAATGCTTTTAACTCATCTTCCCATTTAGCACCTGCATCAATAGCAGCTTGTCTTGCATTGATTGCTTTTGTTTGGTTTGCTTCTTCTGAAATAGCGTCTTTTGCATTCTTTTCAAAGTTATCTTTTGTATCTGCAATGATGTCTTCAAAAGAGGCATATTTTGGTTTGGTTGTGTAATTTGCAACCGCTGCACCACCAAGACCACCTACAACAGCACCGCCTAGAGCATAAGGCACTGGAGATGTTTGTTTAACTTGTGGTTGGTTTACCGCTTGAATTGATAATTCATCTGACATAACTAATTACTCCTATATTTTACAACTAATATTTAATTTCCTATTTGTTTTTACTTACTTTAATCCCATTAAAATTCTACAATCTTTAGGTCTTATATATCTAAACACACAAACAGTTTAAAAATTGCTATTTCTACGGCATGATTTTTTAATAAAATTTGTGTTATATGCCTAAAACTATTATACCAACTGAACTCTAGCTTGCAAATTTACATTTACAAAACTTAACAAAGCACTTTGTAATCCATAAAAATCTGTTTTTGATTAGCTTTGTTTATGTTAAAATTTCCTTATGTATCAGGGTATTGAACCTACCGATAAATAATTCACGAGGGAGCAGAGGTGTTTTTTAACAGTATTTTAACTTTTTTTCAGAATAAACTGAGTCCGATTTATAATAAAAGCTTTTTCTTGCAAAAAATCGATTGGCTGATTGGTGTAAATATTTTGTTTGTGATTTTATCTTCAACAATTGCACCATCAGATTATATCGGCTATTTTGCTATTTTTGCAATAATTTTAACCGCCGTTAAACTGATTACAAAAACAGGTGAAAAGTTTGAATTAACTTGGGCAGATAAGTTTTTGCTAATTTATTTTTTGTTTGTTGTAATAAGTGTTGCAGGTTCTTCGCTCTTATATTTAAGTCTTAAAGGTTTCTTTAAAACTCTTACATATCTTGGTTTTTATGTTTCGCTAGTTCATTATTTTAAAGATAATCACGACAAAATAAAATACATATTTTGGGCTTATGCTCTATGCGTGGCGTTTGAAACCGTTGTTGCGTTCTTACAAAACTTTGCTGCAGTTGACGAAATTTCAGGTTGGCAAGACACTTCAAGATTGAATCCTGAAGAAGTTATGACTAGAGTTTACGGAACGCTAAAACCTTATAATCCAAATCTTTTTGGTGGTTATATGCTTGCTTGTATTCCATCACTTATAACGTTGCCTAAAAAATGGGGTATCCCAATTGCTTTATTTGCATCTGTTGCGCTTATTTTAACAGGCTGCCGCGGTTCTTATATAGGTTATTTCTTCCAAATTTTACTACTTGTTGCAGTTTTGTATAAATTCCTGGAACCTAAATTTAAGAAAATTTTCGCGACAGTTGTTGCAAGTGCAGGCGCGTTGATTTTCTGCTTTATGATGTCAGTTTCTGCTCTAAGAGCAAGAATTTTCTCAATCTTTGCAATGCGCTCTGACAGTTCAAATTCTTTCAGATTTAATGTGTACAATTCCTGCATAGATATGTTCAAAGATAACTGGCTGCTTGGAATTGGAGTTGGCAACCAAAACTTTAGAGAAATTTACGGCTTGTATATGAAAACAGGATTTGACGCATTGAGTGCTTATAATATTTATTTAGAAACAGCTGTTGAAAGCGGTATATTTGCACTGTTAGCGTTCTTGGGATTTGTCGCATTGATTATAAAATACGCAATCAAAGACCTAAAAAATATTTACGTACTAGCTGCGCTTGTTTCAATTACAGGGATTTTATTACATGGCTTTGTCGATACAGTATTCTTCCGTCCGCAAATCCAATTTACTTTCTGGATAATGGTTGCAACGATTAGAGGATTTTATGATACAAGAGAGAATTAATTTTTTAAAAGATGCGTTAAATAAATATTCGTACAATTATTATGTACTCGATAATCCTTTAATTAGTGACTTTGAGTATGATGAGTTGTTTACCGAGCTTAAAACTTTAGAAAAAAACAATCCCGAATTTATTACTCCCGACAGTCCGACTCAACGTGTTGGTGGAATTAGTTCGGGCTTTGAAGAGGTTAAGCACAAATACCGCTTGTATAGTCTTGATAACACTTATAACTATGATGAACTAAGAAAATGGTACGAAAGGGTTACTAAAGAGTGTGGCAAGGATTTAGAGCTTGTTTGTGAGCTTAAAATTGACGGACTTGCTATCGCTCTAACTTATCACAACGGTTTATTTGTAAAAGGTGCAACTCGCGGAAACGGCATAATCGGTGAAGAAATTACACAAAACCTGAAAACAATTAAAGCAATACCGCTAAAACTTTTTGAAAACGCTGATGTTGAAGTGCGCGGTGAAATCTATATGCCAATTTCATCTTTTGAAAAACTCAATAAAGAATCAGAAAAACCGTTTGCTAACCCGAGAAATGCGGCAGCAGGCTCATTAAGACAATTAGACAGTACAATTACAGCAAAACGTGATTTATCTATGTTTACATATACTGCAATTATTGAAAGAGCGGAAGTTGAACCGAAAACTCACTGGGATAGCATTGAATATATCAAAAAATTAGGCTTTAAAACAAATCCGAATATCAGATTGGTTAAAGATATAGAAGGTGCAATTCAATTTTGCAAAGATTGGGAAACTAAGCGTTTTAATTTAGATTATGCAACGGATGGCGTTGTAATCAAAGTAAACGATTTAGCATGCCAGCGAGAACTGGGTTTTACTTCTCGTGCGCCAAAATGGGCAACTGCGTTTAAATTTCCGCCTGAAGAAATATCAACAAAACTTTTAAACATTGAAATTGGAGTGGGAAAAACTGGTGCAATTACTCCGGTTGCGGTGCTGGAACCTGTGTTACTTGCAGGTAGTACCGTTTCAAGAGCAAGCTTACATAATTTTGATGAAATCAAAAGATTAGACGTTAGAATAGGCGATAGGGTTTTAATTAAAAAAGCAGCGGAAATTATTCCGAAAGTTATTAAGGTTGTGGATTCTGATGAACACTCAAGTTTACCTGTTTATATTGCGCCTGATACTTGTCCTGAGTGTGATACTAAGCTTGAAACTCGAGAAGGCGAGGTAAACCTTTATTGTCCTAATGAAAATTGTCCGTCTGTTTTGAAAGCTAAATTAGAATACTGGGTTTCTAAAGAAGCCATGGATATTGATTTTATCGGGCCTTCCGTAATTGCTCAATTATTTAATTTAGGCTTGGTAAAATATCCTGTGGATTTTTATGAACTCAAACTTGAAGATTTTTTGAAATTAGATTTAGTTAAAGAAAAATCTGCTACAAATATGTTCAATTCAATTCAAGCGAGCAAAAATCAACCGCTTTCAAGATTTGTAACAGCTCTTTCTATCCGCCATGTAGGAAAAGAAACGGCAGATATTTTAACTTCTGAATTTACTGATTTGGATAGTTTGATGAACGCTTCATTAGAGGATTTAGCAAATATTGAAGGGATTGGTGAAAAAATCGCAAAAAGCGTTTATGAATATTTTAAAAATCCTGAAAACAAAGCACGAATTGATGAATTTTTATCGCTAGGTTTTAGCTTCGAAAACACTGCTTTAACCCGAACTGACGAATTCGCAGGTAAAACTTTTGTTTTAACAGGAACATTAAGTAGCATGACAAGAGATGAAGCTGGTGATAAAATAAAAGCGAGAGGTGGGAAAACGTCATCTTCTGTTTCTAAAAAGACCTCTTTTGTAGTCGCAGGCGAAAATGCAGGCTCAAAATTAGACAAAGCAGAAAAATTAGGTGTTATAATATTAAATGAGGATGAGTTTCTCAAAATGATAGGTGAAAATTAATGAAAAAGAATTTTAACGTTATACAGATAAACGGGATTAGAGGATTGATTATGGCAGGTTTTGTCGTAACATGCCTAGCTGCCGGTTTCGGCGCATTTCCCGGTTGGGTTTGCATGCACCTTTGGAACTTCGGCGCATCATTTACTGAATCATTACCTTCTATCGGACTAGTTCAAGGTCTTTTGCTTTGGGGTATTATGGTTGCTGCGTATTTTACGTTCAGGAAACAAAAACTTGTTGTTTGCATGAAAGCACCGCAAGGTTTAAGCGACGAAGAATTGAAGACCGTTTTTGCCGATATAAAAAAACAGGCGCAAGACGATACAATTCTCCAAGCTATGATTAAGGCTCGTGAAGCTGAATTAAAATTAAAAGACGAGCAAAAAGATATTGCAAAAGACGAAGTCAAATCAAATCGTAATTAGCAATATAAAAAAAATGGCGGAACTTTCCAAGTTCCGCCATTTTTTATACAAACAATTATTTCTGTTTTATTATCATAAAAGATTTTAATGCTCTTCCCGTATCCCCGTTTGTTTGAGTAGATACAACATTGATGTTTTTATAATTTAAAGAAGTAGAGCTTCCTCCATCAAACGCCATCGCGCTATCCAAATCATAACTTGCACACAAATCTCTTGCCTCAAAAATATCCATTGGATGTTCATTTGTTACGATAAAAATATGCGCTTCTTGAGTGCTACCATCAATATTTTTAATACCTATCAACGTTCTTGCTGTTTTATGTAATACAGAAGCAGATTCTCTCACCACATTCCCATCTTTATCTTTTACTACAAAAAATTCTTCTTCTAATCTTAAGTTTGGTAAAAGCTGAGGTCCGCCTTGAGCAGAAGTTCTAACTGAACACATAAAGTCAATTTTTGAATTGTGTTGTGCAATTTCATATCTTAACTTACTATCGCAGTCTAAAACTCTAAACTCAGTTCTGTTTAACACCTTTTGTAAGCTTTGTCTTAATACAGGATTCATCATAATGTTTTCATTAAATAACGGGTCTTCTATAGTCTGTGAATCATTTACTATATAAGAAATTGTTTTTTGATTTTTAGGATCAAAAAAGCCTGCATTAATCGTAAGCAAAGAATCGCCCTTTTTATGCGCTTCTCGGTTTGTAATTAATGATGGTGATGAAACAAATTGCATTTGCTTTTTTACTCTATCACCACTTAAAACTATGTGATAGATACCATCATCGTAATCAACTTTTATAGGTACAGCAAATACTGCTAAAGTAGAAGCAAACAATAATGATAGCACTAAAAATTTTTTCATTTTATAAATCCCTTGATTTGTAGAACATTATAATAGCAAACAAAAACGCTAACGGTGGAATTGCAGCCGTTGCAAGAGGTGGCAAAACACCTTTTTCTGCCAATAAGTCGAAGAAAGGCAGGGTTATATAATATACAAAAATACAACCGATAGCAATAGTAAACCCGATTAATCTTTGTTCACGCGGTTTGCTGAAGCCTAACAAACATCCCATAACAGCTAAAAGAACACAAACAAACGGGTGGAAAAATCTTTGGTAATACTTGTTTGCCATCAATCTGTAATCTTCATCCAAGTTTTCTTTTTTTAATAAGTCAACATATTTTTTCAAATCTTTATTATTTATATCTCTATCTTTTTTAGTTGAATTAATCATAATTGTGTATGCATCATTTGCATCTTCACCATTTAAAATATAAGCCTTATCATGTTTGGTTATTTTTCTAAATATGCCGTCTTCATTGATATCATAAGATGTTACATTATCCAAAACCCAACTTGGTTCACCATTCGGATTTACTCCTTTATGACCAATTTCTCCAACAAGAATATTATCCAATCCATGTAAATCATCAAAAACTTGTTTTGAAAAATTCATAACGATTACATCGTTCATTTCACCTTCAAAAAATCTCGATACAATTACAGCCTGTTCAGGATGGTCATTCTCATCCTTCTTAGTGTAAATGTATTGAGTTAGCATTTGCCCGCCCTTGATTTCTTCTAATTTTTGACAAGTGTATGGAATCCATTTATCATAGGTTACAAAACAAAGATAAGTTACAATAAAGCTTAAAACTAAAAGCGGACGCAAAATTCTTGAAAAAGACATGCCGACAGCTCTGAATATTGTTAATTCAGAATCCTTACTTAATTTATCAAAGGTGAATAAAGAACCTAACAACAGCCCTACAGGGAAGGCTTTACCAAGAATTTTAGGCATTTCATATATTAAAACCAAAACGCCTGTTTTTGCAGAATAAACGCCTTCCAAAACTTTTTTAATCGTATTTAAAAGCATTTCTGGCGCAATCCAAACAATTGTAAACAACATGATTGCAACAATTGTTGTAATTAAAACTTGCGTAAAAATATATCTGTCATAAACGGTAAAAGGCTTTTTCATACTAGAGTTTGAAATCCTTTCCTAAATAAAATTCTTTGGCAACAGGGTCATTTGCAACATCCGTACTCTTACCTTGAATTTTGATTTTACCGTCGAAGATTACATAAGCTCTGTCCGTAATTGAAAGTGTCGCTTTTGGATTGTGGTCAGTAATTAAAACGCCTAAACCTTTTTCTTCAGAAATTTTTCTGATGTTGTCTTTAATTTCACCAATCGCAATAGGGTCGATACCTGCAAAAGGTTCATCAAGAAGCATGAAATCAGGACTCGCAGCAAGAGCGCGCGCGATTTCAACACGCCTTCGTTCACCACCTGATAGCGCAACCGCAGGAGATTTTCTAAGCTTCATAACACCAAATTCTATCAATAATTCTTCAAGCTTCATTTTCTTTTCATTGACAGTCAATTTGTCATTCATTTCTAAAACTAATTGAATGTTATCTTCAACTGTCAGCTTTCTAAAAATTGAATTTTCTTGCGGAAGATAACCGATACCTGCTTTTGCACGCAAGTTCATAGGCCATGCCGTAATATCTTTTCCATCTATAAAAACATTTCCTGTATTAGGTTTAACCAAACCTACAATCATGTAGAAAGTTGTAGTTTTTCCGGCACCGTTCGGACCAAGCAGACAAACAACTTCACCTTTATTCATAAAAAAACTTACGTCATTTACAACACTTCTATCCCCATATATTTTGACTAAATTCTTTGCTTCAATTCTCATTCTTATTCCCCAATGCTATATTTCTATATAATACTACAAAAGTTGATTTAATGATAGAAATAAAGTTTAATTCTTTTAAAATTCATGTAAACAATTGTAAACATTTTTTATTTTTCTGCAATTTTATTTTACAAATTTACTTTATATAAATGTAGTGTGTTTATACAAAAGTAGTGAAGGTAAAATTACAATATGTCAGGTTTAGCAATTTCAGCGTTTCTACCATCAATAACCTCAGGCGGAATTTTCTCCACCAGAAGAGCATCTTCTGCTACCAGTGCTAATAATCCGTTTATTGGTGCAATGAATGCAGATATCGCCGGTGGTCAAGCTTTAAATGTTGCAAAAGGTGTTTCTAATATTGCAAAATATTCAAACAATACTTTATCTGCAGATATTATTAGTGCAGAAGAATCAATTAAAAACTTAGCTAAAACTGATAAAGTGATTGGTGGCATAAGTAAAGTTTTGAATTATACAGCAGACCACATCAACCCAATTATTTGTGCAACAGGTGCAGTAAAAGTCGCATGTTCTGACAATAAAAAAGATACAGCGATTGAAGAAGGAACTGCTTTAGGTGTTATGTTTGGTTGTGAAGCAGCAGGAAAACGTTTTATTGGAATTCCAAAGAATATGAAATATGATCCTAAAACAATGATTGAAAAAAATGACGGCATTTATAGAATTGTTGACGGCAAAGAAACTTTAATTGCTGAAAAAGGAAAATATAAATTAAATGGCAATCAACTTGTAGTTGAAAGAGAAGGTTTGTATAAAAAAGTTCCTTTCTTAGAAAAAGCTACAAGAATGTTTAAAGAAAAACAAGCAGAAGCATTGAGTGATACTAAAAACACATCAAAAGTATGTCAAAAATTGATGAAAATAGCTCCGGGTACCGCAAAAGGTTTGGCTTTCGTTTGTTGTTCAATCGGTGGTTATCAGTTAGGGCTTTCAGCTGCAGACAAAATTTTAGGAAAAGAATCTGCTTAATTAATAGCTTTAATTTTCCCACCTTGTTTGTATAATGTTTGGAACATTGATTGAGAACGTCTATAATTATTAATTGAAGCCTCTAATGAAGCATTAATTGTTATGTAAATTATTGGAATTGAAATTGCAATTGTTAAAATCGCTACAACAGCATGCTTAATTACAGTTTGCACCATTCTGAAACGTTGTTTTGTGATTGCAATATCGTTTTGTTCTTTTAATATTTTATTGATTAGATTTTTTCTTTCTTTTACAGTAAGACTTTCAATGAAGTCGACATTTTGCGGGTCAATGTACATAACGTATTTGGAATATTTTACATTTCCATCTAATAAATCTAAGCTGTCATTATAACTTTTAATTTCAGGCGTAAGTGGCTTTTCTGTAATTTTCCCTTTTGAAAGTTCTTCAATATTATTATCTACTGCCGGCATTTCTGTAAAAGCGGCATTGCTTATTGTATTTTCATCAACAACATCGGCTTCTGTATTCTGTCCGCCAAAATTCTTTTGTTTATTTAATTTAGCCTTATATTTTTTGATAAAGTTATCATCAATATTCTTATCAAAACTTACTGATTTTTTCGGCTGAGCATCATTAATATCATTCTTGGCTACTTGAGAAAGTTCTGAATTTCCACCATCTGCGTTTTCACCATTTTGAGTAGTTTCAGAAGTTTCAGAATTATTGACATTATCACTTCCCTTTGTCTTCTGAGCCGGTTCTTCAAAAAGAGTAGAATCATCATTTTCATCAAATTCTGTTTTTTGTGGTTCATCGCTCAAAACTTGTGCATCTTGTGCTAGCTTTTGTTGCAGTTGTTCTATTAATTCAGGCGAAATATCATCATTCAGTGACGCTAATTCGTTGATATCCATTGTATCTTTATCACTAAAAACGTTCTTTCCCGCCATGTCTAACTCTCTTTTCTTTTTTGTAGTAAGATATAAATATATTATATATGATATTTCGTGTTTAGGCAATGAGAGAATGATATGGACAAAGAAAAATTAGTAGATTTAATTAAAAAAATTGGTGAATCTAAAATTCTTGTAATCGGTGACTTGGCATTAGATGAAATGGTCTACGGCGACACTGAAAGAATTTCAAGAGAAGCACCGGTTTTAATTTTACAACATACTCACACAAAATTTATTTTAGGCGGGGCATCAAACGCTGCACATAACGTTTCTGAAATTAACGGCGGAAAGGTTAGTGTTATTGGTATTATTGGAGATGATTATCAAGCAAACGATTTAAGAAATGCTTTTGAAGAAGCAAACATTGATTGTTCCTCCCTAATTGTTGATAAATGCAGAAAAACAATTACTAAAACTAGAATTTCTGGCTCCTGCTCTCATTCAATTACACAACAAATAGTTAGAATTGACAGGCAAACTAACGCTCCGATTTCGAAAGAAACTGAAGCAAAAATGATTACAGAAATTGAAAAATTGGTACCATTACACGATGCAGTAATCTTATCTGATTATCACATTGGAACGCTAACTGACAATGTAATTAAAGCAGTTGTTGATATTGCTAAAAAATATGATAAAAAGGTCATAGTTGACGCTCAAAGAGATTTGGGAAGATACAAAGGTATCACATCAATGACTCCAAACCTTCCGGACACTCAAAAATATGTAGGCATGTATTTAAATAATAAAGAAGATTTTTTGAAAGCGGGAAACAGATTGCTTAATGAAACAGGAGCAGATGCAATATTAATTACATGTGGTGCTGATGGCATGGTTGTAGTTGAACCTGAAAATAAATATACACATATTCCTGTATTTAATAAGGCTGAAGTTTTTGACGTTACCGGTGCTGGAGATACTGTTACAGCCGTTTACACATTAGCTTTAGCAGCCGGAGCAGAGCCTGTTTACGCTGCTATAATAGGGAACATCGCAGCCGGCGTTGTTGTAAAACAATTTGGTTGCGCAACTACAAGCATTGATGAAATTTTGGATTCAGTGCCGGAAAGAATTGTGTTAGAGATTTAGTTTTATGGTTTTTGAGGAATCCCCATCGACCTAACCATCCCACACAAGAACGAAGAGACGAATAATAAGAAGAAAGGTAAAATATGAAAAATTTTCACTTAGTAGATATTTTAATCGTTTTAGGCGTAATTATAGCACTTATAGTTGGAGTTATTACAACAAAACACTTCAGACAAACTGCTGACAAGCAGATAGAAGCAACCTCCCCTATTACATTCCAAGTATTTTTAAGAGGTGTAACTGTTACCGGCGAAGAATTTCCAATCAAAGCTAACGATAAAACATTTATAACAATCAGAAACGTACCTTATACAGAATTAAATGTTTTGAATGTGTCTTCTGAAACAAGAAAAACAGCAGTTGCTTCATCAAAAGCTGTTGATCAATACATTTTAGTAAAAGACCCATCTCAACCGGCTATTTTTGATGCCGTAGTAACAATCACTGACACCGCTAAAATAACAAAAGATGGTGCTGTTGTAGGTGGCAATAAAATCAAAATGGGATTGCCTGTAACACTAGAAGGCGGTAGTTACAAATTTAATGGAACTATATCAGATGTTAGAGTAACAGCTGATACAGATATAGAAGATGATGGTTCTAACAATCAGGTTGGTTAATTTAAATAAATAGATTTTAAAATAATCCCGTGTTCAATAATAAAACACGGGATTATTATTAAAATATTATGGTTGATTAGGATTCCCTGAATAATCTGCAATTACTCCCATTGTTTCTTGCTGTTGAGGTAATACATCATATTGAGTTTCTTTAAAAGCCAACGCTCTTTTGTTCAATTCGTCGATAGCCATTGGACCCGTTAAAACTTGAAGGACTTCCCCGTCTTTATCGTAAATTTTAAGTCTAGGGATTTCAATTCCTTGAGGAGTCTTAAATCCCATCAAAGAAATTTTACCATACTCGCCAAAACCGTCCTTAATTTCATAATAAATATCTTTTAAGCCTTCATCTTTAAGACAGTTTCTCGCAACGTCATTACAATCTTCACGATTTACCCAATTTTGAACAGTTGCAGTTTCATTATTTAGTTCTTCTAACTGAGCTTTCGTAGCAGAAATTCCTCTAAACAACGGATCACCACCACGACCAATTGCAGTCGGCCCTTTTTCTCTTGGGG